>UEXM01000050.1_pt1 | contig 139631 bp, 122 predicted proteins | sample 1796661 | NCBI WGS metagenome assembly UEXM01 (sample SAMEA4772469, study PRJEB27181) | metagenome | reverse complement strand
CGCCTGACAGATCGCAATAAAGCTGTCGGCTGTTAACGATGCCCCACCGATCAGACCCCCATCGATGTCTGACTGGGCAAATAGAAGGGCGGCATTATCCGCCTTTACACTGCCGCCGTAAAGCAACCGCAACGATTGAGCGATATCCGGGTCGTTTTCTGCCAAGGAGTGGCGCAAACAGGCATGCACCGCCTGGGCCTGTTCCGGGCTTGCCGTCTTACCTGTACCAATGGCCCAGACCGGCTCATAAGCGACCACCGCCCGAGCAAACGCTGCAATACCCACCGCATCGACCACCGCCTGCAATTGCCCGCAGACCACCGCATCCGTGTTGCCCGCCTCGCGCTCTGCCAGGGTTTCCCCCACGCACAGTACCGGCACCAGGCCCGCGGCCTGCGCCTGAGCGAACTTATCGGCAATTTGCGCATCGCTTTCCGCGTACAGCGCCCGGCGCTCAGAGTGGCCAATAATCACATAGCCACACCCGGCTTCCGCCAGCATGGAAGCTGACACCTCCCCGGTGAAGGCGCCATCCGCCTGGTCGCTGACATTCTGCGCACCCAGCCCAATAGCCGCGGGCAACTGCTCCCGGGCAGAGGCCAGATAGGGAAACGGCGGGCAAACGACCACGTCTGCCACACCCTGATAATCCGCCAGGGCTGCCGCCATGGACGCCACCAGAGATTGCCCGCCATGCATTTTCCAGTTACCGGCAACCAGAGGGGTTCTTTTCATTGTTGGATTCCTTGGAGTCTTCTCTTGCGCCAATCATCGCAACCGCGTTGCGGTCAGCTAATGGCTTTTTCAACCACATCGGCCAGCTCGCGACAGAGCGCCGCCACCTGATCGCCATCTTTACCTTCAATCATTACCCGCACCAATGGCTCGGTGCCAGAAGGACGTAAAAGCACGCGGCCATTACCAGCCAACCGCTCCTCGACACTGGCCATCGCCGCCTGCACCTCCGCCTTTTCCATAAACCCATTACGGTTAGGGCCACGCACATTGATCATTTGCTGGGGCAGCATGGCCACATCCGCCACCGCCTCAGCCAGGCCCTGCTTGCGACGGGACAATGCCGCCAACACCTGCAGGGCGGACACGGTGCCATCGCCGGTTGAAGTGCAATCCAGGCACACCAGATGGCCGGAGGACTCACCGCCAATGCTCCAGCCACGCTTGTCCAGCTGCTCCATCACGTAGCGGTCGCCTACGTTGGCGCGCACAAACTCGATACCTTCAGCTTCCAGCGCCAACTCAAGACCAAAATTGGACATGAGCGTGCCGACCACACCAGCCATTTCCGCGCCATTGTCCTTGCGGTCACGAGCAACCACAAACAGCAACTGATCACCGTCGACCAGTTTGCCGGTGTGATCCACCATCAGCAGCCGATCTGCGTCACCGTCCAACGCCACACCCAGATCAGCCTTCTCTTCCAGCACCTTGCGCTGCAAGGTTTCAGGATGGGTAGAACCGCAATCACGGTTAATATTGAAACCGTCAGGCTGGTTGGCCAGGGGCACGACTGTAGCGCCCAACTCTTCAAACACGTCCGGGGCAATGTGGTAAGCCGCACCGTTAGCCGTATCCACCACAATTTTCATGCCACTGAGGTCCAGCCCCGGCGCCGTGCTTTTGCAAAATTCGATGTAGCGACCACGCGCGTCATCAATACGGCGCACCTTGCCGATTTGGTCCGTGGACACCACTGAAATTTCCTCATCCAGCAAGCGTTCAATTTCCAGCTCGATCTCGTCGTTGAGCTTGCGCCCATCCGCACCAAAGAATTTGATGCCGTTATCCGTGTAGGGATTGTGGGACGCAGAAATCACGATGCCGGCTTGCGCCGACAAGGTGCGGGTCAAATAGGCAATCCCCGGGGTGGGCAACGGACCCAACAGGCGCACATCTACCCCGGCTGCGGAAATACCGGCCTCCAGGGCTGACTCGAACATATAGCCGGAAATGCGGGTGTCCTTGCCGATCAATATCTTGCTGCCGCCTCGCGCGGCCAGCACCTTACCTGCCGCCCAGCCCAGTTTGAGCACGAAATCTGGTGTAATGGGAAACTCACCTACCGTACCCCGCACCCCATCGGTGCCGAAATATTTGCGCGTCATGACAACTCCTTCTGCGATTCTCTCTGAGATTCCCTGACCGCATGGGCAAAACGCACCACATCCACGGTTTCTTTGACGTCGTGGGCACGCACGATCATCGCGCCGCGCTCCACACACATAACGGCGGCCGCCAGGCTGCCGGGCAATCGTTCACTGACATCACGATTCAATACTTTACCGAACAGGGACTTGCGCGACACACCGATTAAAATCGGCAGCGCCAGGGACTGCAAATCAGCCATTTCCTGCATAAGCTGCAAATTATGCTGCACGTTTTTCGCGAAACCAAACCCCGGATCCACCAGCAAACGCTCCCGGGCAATACCCGCCCGCTCGCAGGCAGCAATCTGCTCACGTAGAAACGCCACCACTTCGGCGGTCACATCATCGTAATGGGGGTTATCCTGCATACTGCCGGGCTCTCCCTGCATATGCATCAAACAAACCGGAAGCTGACTTGCCGCGGCTGCCTGCATGGCACCGGGGCGACGCAAGGAGCGCACGTCATTGATGATACCGGCGCCGGCAGCGGCGCTATCACGAATCACCGCCGCCGTACTGGTATCCACGGACACCAGCGCATCCAACTCGCGACCCAACGCCTCGACGATGGGTATAACCCGATCCAGCTCTTCCTGTTCGCACACAGGCGCTGCCCCCGGGCGCGTGGACTCACCGCCCACATCCAGGATCGCGGCACCGTCACGCAGCATTTGCTCCGCCTGACGCAGCGCCGCGTCACGCTCGGTGTAACGGCCACCGTCAGAAAAGGAATCGGGGGTCACATTCAGGACCCCCATAACGACAGGCGCGGACAGGTCTAGTGTCCGCGCCCCACAGCTAAGCGTTATTGGATGCATCATGAATCAGTGCGTGTTGGCAGGTCCACCAATGGCATCGTCACCCGACTCTGAATCACCGGAGGCAGCAGCACCATTGCCCGGCCCTTGGTCTCGCCAGTCTTTCGGCGGCCGCGGCTTGTGGCCACCCATGATGTCTTCGATCTGCGCCGCATCGATGGTTTCGTACTGCATCAACGCATCCGCCATCAGGTCCAGCTTGTCGCGATTGTCTTCCAAAATCTGCTTGGCGCGCCCGTAGCAGCTATCGATGATGGCCCGCACTTCGCGGTCGATTTCTTCCGCCGTTTGCTCAGACATATGCTTACGTTGACCCATCTGCTTACCGAGGAACACTTCTCCTTCTTCTTCCTCGTAAGCCAACGGGCCCATTTTTTCACTCAGGCCCCACTTGGTCACCATGGAACGGGCCAACTTGGTGGCTCGCTCAATATCGTTGGAGGCACCCGTGGTGACACCATCAAAGCCCAGCGTCATTTCTTCGGCAATACGACCGCCGAACAGGGAGCAGATTGACGACTCCAGGCCGCGCTTGGACAGGGAGTACTTATCTTCTTCCGGCAGGTACATGGTCACGCCCAGCGCACGACCTCGCGGAATAATGCTCACCTTGTAGACCGGGTCATGCTCCGGCACCAAACGCCCCACAATGGCGTGGCCCGACTCATGGAAGGCCGTGTTCAGCTTTTCTTTCTCATTCATCACCATGGAGCGGCGTTCGGCGCCCATCAGGATCTTGTCCTTGGCTTTCTCGAACTCTTCCATGGAAACCATGCGCTTGTTGGCACGGGCAGCAAACAGGGCCGCTTCGTTAACCAGGTTGGCCAAGTCCGCACCGGAGAACCCAGGCGTACCACGGGCAATCAATGCCGGCTCCACATCATCAGAAATCGGCACCTGACGCATGTGCACTTTCAGTACATGTTCGCGGCCACGAATATCCGGCAACGGCACGGTCACCTGACGGTCGAAACGACCCGGGCGCAGCAAAGCTGGATCCAGCACGTCTGGGCGGTTAGTGGCGGCAATCACGATGATGCCTTCGTTGCCATCAAAACCGTCCATTTCCACCAGCAACTGGTTGAGTGTCTGCTCACGCTCATCGTGACCGCCGCCAACACCGGCCCCCCGGGAGCGGCCCACCGCATCAATTTCATCAATAAAGATGATGCACGGAGAATGCTTCTTAGCCTGCTCGAACATGTCGCGGACCCGGCTGGCGCCAACACCCACAAACATTTCCACAAAGTCCGAACCGGAAATACTGAAGAATGGCACCTTGGCCTCACCCGCAATGGCCTTGGCCAACAGGGTTTTACCGGTACCGGGAGAACCGACCATCAGCACGCCGCGGGGAATCTTGCCACCCAGACGCTGAAACTTGGCCGGGTCACGCAGAAATTCAACCAACTCCTGCACTTCTTCCTTGGCTTCTTCCACGCCCGCCACATCGGCAAAGGTGGTTTTAATCTGATCCTCACCCAGCAGCTTGGCCTTGGACTTACCGAATGTCATCGGCCCGCCGCCGCCTTTACCGCCGCCCTGCATCTGGCGCATAAAGAAGATAAAGATGGCCAAAATCAGCAAAATCGGCAGCACCGACAAGAACAGCTGGGTCAGGAAGCCCTGACGCTGAGGCTCCAAGCCCACCACATTGACACCATTCTGGATCAACGTGGGCATCAGATTGGTGTCCAGCGTCGGCGGTTTCACCGTGCGGAACTCGCCGCCATCCGAATAGGTCCCGGTAATCGTGCTTTCGCCGATCTTCGCTTCCTGCACCTTGCCGTCCTCTACCCGCGAAATAAAGGTGGAGTAAGGCACATCGGTGGTTGCAGGCTGGGTACTGAGACTGGATGCCACCACGTACAGAACGCCGGCAATCACCAGCCACAGCACAATATTCTTGGTCATGTCGTTCAAGGGAGACCTCGATTAATCCGGGCGCTCGCGCGCACACTAACGTCGTTACACCTTACACCATTTGCCAGAAGCAACGTAATGCCGGTTCGGACAGGAATATAGCCATTTTACGGCTTTTTCACGGCCTATTTCAGGCCAAAGCCCAACTGGTAGACCTCGGTGGAGCGAGCCCGGCTGGCTGCCGGCTTGCGACTGACCACGCGCTTGAAACGACTTTGCAACGCTTTGCGGTAGTCTTCAAACCCCTCCCCCTGGAATACCTTGACCAGAAACAGGCCATCGGGTTCCAACACTCGCTCAGCCATATCCAGCGCCAACTCCGCCAGATACATGGCTCGCGGCTGATCCACCGCGCTGTTACCACTCATATTGGGGGCCATGTCAGACATTACAAGGTCTGCCCGCTGATCCCCCAGCGCCGCAAGAATTTGCTCATAGACCGCCTCTTCACGAAAATCGCCTTCGATAAAGGTCACATCCGGCAGCGCATCCATGGCAAGAATATCACTGGCAATGACCGTGCCCTTGCCGCCGATTAGCTGCCCTGCCACCTGGCTCCAGCCCCCCGGCGCGGCACCAAGATCCAACACCTTCATGCCCGGCCGGAACAAACGGTCCTTTTCGTGCATTTCCAACAGTTTGAAGCTGGCCCGGGAGCGGTAACCCTGCTCCTGGGCCTTGGCCACCCACGGATCATTGAAGTGCTCTTTCAACCAGGCCTTACTGGTCTTGGAACGACTGGACTTCGCCATGAGCCACTTTCTCCTGAATTCTCTGTATTCTCTCGCAATAACACACGCACACGATGGCTGCTTTTCCGCCGGCTAATCCGTAGAATACGCGCACAGCAACCCTTTCTGGAGCTACACCGTGCCGCTATCTACCCAGGACATCAAACGGTTACGCCGTATTGGTCACCACCTGAAACCCGTTCTGATCTTTGGCGACAAGGGACTCAGCGACAACTTCGTGGAAGAACTCAACCTGCGCCTGGAAGATCACGAGCTGATCAAGGTGAAGGTTAACGCAGAAACCCGCGAGGACCGCGCCGCCATTGTGCAAGCGCTCACTGAGAAAGGCAGCGCCGAGCTAATCCAGCGCATCGGCAACATCGCCCTGCTCTACCGCCCGGCCCAGAAACCCAGCGCAAAACTGTCCAATGTCCTGCGGTATCAGAACGCTTAAGAGCCGCTCTCACGCTGGCAGGCTACACGCAACACGCGACAGACATGAAAAAGGCGACGTTTAACGTCGCCTTTTTTGCGTGCTGCGCGCAAGCGTGACGCATGCAAGCGGCTAGATATGCTCTACCTTGTCGACTTCATATTCGCGGGTGCCGCCCGGGGTGTCGATCTGCACCACATCCCCTTCCTCACGGCCGATCAGGCCGCGGGCAATCGGTGAGTTCACACTCAGCTTGCCCTGCTTGATGTTCGCTTCGTCGTCGCCAACAATCTGATAGACCTTGGTTTCGTCCGTATCCACATCGATGATGGTAACGGTCACACCGAAAATCACCTTGCCGATGTTTTCAATATCCTGAATATCGATAATCTGCGCATTGGAGAGCTTACCCTCAATGTCGCCAATACGGCCTTCACAAAAACCCTGTTGCTCACGGGCAGCGTGATATTCCGCATTTTCCTTCAGGTCGCCGTGTTCACGGGCTTCTGCAATCGCAGCAGAAATACGCGGGCGATCTTCTTTTTTCAGTTTTTCCAGTTCCTCGCGCAGGGCTTTCGCACCCTTGGCGGTCATCGGTACACGTTGCATAGTTATCCTCGCATCTTTTAACAGGCGGAAAATACCCTGTTAACGGAACCGCCCGGAGCACTCTGCTCCGAGCGCTCCCGACGACGATTTATTTCATTTCGGCATGCAGATCCTGCAAGCGACGAACAGTGGGCTCACCACTGATACCCAGTGCCTGGCACACCGCGTGGGCGGCGGCGATAGTGGTGGTATAGAACACCTTGTGCTGCAGCGCCGAACGACGAATCGCAAAGGAATCGCGGGTCGCTTGCTTGCCCTCAGTGGTGTTCACGATCAGGGCGATCTGGTCGTTCTTGATCATGTCCACAATATGCGGACGCCCCTCCAGCACCTTGTTCACCACCTTCACCTCAAGGCCCGCCGCTTCCAGTACCTTGGCAGTACCTTTGGTGGCAACCAGGCTAAAGCCGCGCTCGTTCAGCATACGCGCCACTTCCACGGACGCAGGCTTGTCGACTTCGCGCACGGAGATAAACGCTGTACCCGTTTCCGGCAACATTTCACCCGCGCCCAAAGACGCCTTGCCAAAGGCTTCCGCAAAGGTCGCACCGACACCCATGACTTCCCCGGTGGACTTCATTTCCGGGCCCAGGATCGGATCGACTTTCGGGAACTTGGCAAACGGGAACACCGCTTCTTTCACAAAGTAGTGCTGCGGTTTGACCTCTTCGGTGAAACCTTGTTCCTTGAGACTCGTACCCGCCATGCAGCGAGCCGCCACTTTGGCCAAGGAGACCCCGATGCACTTGGACACATAGGGCACAGTCCGGGCAGCACGCGGATTCACTTCCAGCACATACACCTCACCACTCTTCACGGCGAACTGCACATTCATCAAGCCAATCACGCCCAGCTCCAGCGCCATGTCGGCCGCTTGCTGGCGCATCACATCCTGCACCTCATCATCCAACGAGTACGGCGGCAAGGAACAGGCGGAATCACCGGAGTGCACGCCGGCCTGCTCTATATGCTGCATGATGCCGCCGATGACCACATCGGTGCCGTCACAGACCGCATCCACGTCCACCTCGATGGCATCGTCCAGGAAACGATCCAGCAATACTGGAGAATCGTTGGACACGGAGACCGCGCTCATCATGTAGTTGCGCAGTTCCGCTTCGCTGTAAACAATTTCCATGGCACGGCCGCCCAACACATAGGAAGGACGCACCACCAGCGGGTAACCAATTTCTTCCGCCAGACGCACACCGTCTTCCATGGAGCGAGCAGTACGGTTAGGCGGCTGCTTCAGGCCAAGCTTGTTAACCATCTGCTGGAAACGCTCACGGTCTTCCGCTTCATCGATGGCATCCGGCGGCGTGCCGATAATCGGCACGCCAGCGGCTTGCAGGGCACGGGCCAGCTTCAGCGGGGTCTGCCCGCCATACTGAACGATCACACCCTTGGGCTTTTCTTTCGCCACGATGGCCAGCACGTCTTCCAGCGTAACCGGCTCGAAGTACAAGCGATCGGAGGTATCGTAATCGGTGGACACGGTCTCCGGGTTACAGTTGACCATGATGGCTTCGTAACCGTCTTCCTTCATGGCAAAGGCCGCGTGCACACAGCAGTAATCGAACTCGATGCCCTGACCGATCCGGTTGGGGCCACCGCCGATGACCATGATCTTGTCACGGTCTGTCGGGTTGGATTCGCACTCTTCGTCGTAGCTGGAGTACATGTAGGCCGTGTCGGTAGCGAATTCCGCCGCACAGGTATCTACCCGCTTGTAGATCGGCAGCACACCCAGCTCTTCACGCTTGCCGCGCACGTCGGCTTCCTTCACGCCCAGCAGTTGCGCCAGGCGAGCATCGGAAAAACCTTTGCGCTTGAGCGCATAGAGGCTGTCGCGGGTCAGGCTGCTGAAGGTGCTATCAGCCAGTTGCTGCTCGGCACGGATCAGATCTTCGATCTGCACCAGGTACCAGCGATCAATCTTGGTGATGCCAAACACATCGTCCACGGTCATGCCGACACGGAACGCATCGCCAACGATCCAGATACGCTCCGGGCCCGGCGTGGACAGCAACTGCGCTACCTGCTCGCGGGCGTCCGGTGCCGCCGGATCAACATGGGGATCGAAACCAATAGACTCGGTTTCCAGGCCACGCAGCGCTTTCTGTACCGATTCCTGGAAGTTGCGGCCAATGGCCATCACTTCGCCCACGGACTTCATCTGGGTGGTCAGCACCGCATCCGCTTCGGCGAACTTCTCGAAGTTGAAGCGCGGGATTTTGGTGACCACGTAATCAATGGACGGCTCGAACGACGCCGGGGTCTTACCGCCGGTAATTTCGTTCTGCAGTTCGTCCAGGGTGTAGCCCACGGCCAGCTTGGCCGCCACCTTGGCGATCGGAAAGCCGGTGGCCTTGGACGCCAACGCGGAAGAACGGCTCACCCGCGGGTTCATCTCGATCACCACCATGCGCCCGTCGTCCGGGTTGATGCCGAACTGCACGTTGGAACCACCGGTTTCAACGCCGATTTCACGCAGCACCGCCAGTGAGGCGTCGCGCATGATCTGCAGCTCTTTATCGGTGAGCGTCTGGGCCGGCGCCACAGTGATGGAATCCCCGGTGTGCACACCCATGGGATCAAAGTTTTCAATGGTACAGACGATAATGCAGTTGTCCTTTTTGTCGCGGACCACTTCCATTTCGTACTCTTTCCAACCCAGTAAGGACTCATCAATCAACAGTTCATTGGTTGGCGACAGGTCCAGGCCACGCTGGCAAATCTCTTCAAATTCTTCGCGGTTATACGCCACACCGCCGCCGGAGCCACCCATGGTAAAGCTGGGACGAATGATGCAAGGGAAACCTAGATCATCCAGGGCCGCACTGGCCTCTTCCATGTTGTGGGCAATGGCAGAGCGCGGACACTCCAGGCCAATCGCTTTCATGGCCTTGTCAAAGCGGGAGCGATCTTCCGCCTTGTCGATGGCATCTTCGGTGGCGCCGATCATCTCCACGCCGAACTCTTTCAGCACGCCATTGTGGTCTAGATCCAGCGCACAGTTCAGTGCGGTCTGGCCACCCATAGTGGGCAGCAGCGCGTCAGGGCGCTCCTTTTCGATGATCTTGGCCACGGTCTGCCAGGTGATCGGCTCGATATAGGTGGCGTCCGCCATGGCCGGGTCGGTCATGATGGTGGCCGGGTTGGAGTTCACCAGGATGACCCGGTAACCCTCTTCGCGCAGCGCCTTACATGCCTGGGCACCGGAGTAATCAAACTCACAGGCCTGGCCGATCACAATCGGGCCAGCGCCAATAATGAGGATGCTTTTTAAATCACTTCTTTTCGGCATAGTCACTAACCGTCAGACGTTAATTTCAATTGCCAGCGCGTCAGACGTCGAACGTCGGACGTCAGACGCTTATTTTGCTTGCATGAGCTCGATAAAATGATCGAACAGCGGCGCGCAATCGCGCGGCCCCGGGCTCGCTTCCGGGTGACCCTGAAAGCTGAAGGCCGGCACGTCAGTGCGCTCGATGCCCTGCAAGGTGCCATCAAACAGCGACACATGGGTCACTTTCAGGTTATCCGGCAAGGTATCGATATCCACCGCAAAACCATGGTTCTGGCTGGTGATCATCACCGTGTCATCCGCCAGGGTTTTCACCGGGTGGTTAGCACCATGATGGCCGGTCGCCATCTTCATGGACTTGGCACCACTGGCCAGGGCCAGCAACTGGTGCCCCAGGCAGATACCGAACACCGGCAACCCGGTGGCAACAATTTCCTGAATCGCGGCAATGGCATAGTCGCAAGGCTCCGGGTCACCCGGGCCGTTGGACAAAAATACACCATCCGGATTCATGGCCAGCACCTCGGATGCGGGCGTTTGCGCCGGCACCACGGTGAGCTTGCAGCCACGCTCGGCCAGCATGCGCAGAATGTTGCGCTTCACGCCGTAGTCGTAGGCCACCACATGGAAACGGGTATCGGTCTGCTCGGTGTGCCCCTTCACCAGATCCCAGGTGGACTCCGTCCAGCTGTAGCTCTCGGCAACGGTGACTTCCTTGGCCAGGTCCATGCCTTTCAGGCCGGGAAAGCCTTTGGCTGCCGCCAGCGCTTGCGCTTCATCAATGTTCTCGCCGGCCAGAATGCAGCCATTCTGGGCGCCCTTGTCACGAAGAATACGCGTCAGGCGACGGGTATCAATGTCGGCAATGGCGACAATATTGTTTTCACGCAGATAATCCGGAAGAGACTGCTCACTACGCCAGTTGCTCACTGTCATGGCCAGATCGCGAATCACCAGGCCTGCGGCCCAGATTCGGGAGGACTCTTCGTCCTCGGCAGTGACGCCAGTGTTACCGATATGCGGATAGGTAAGGGTTACAATCTGCTGGGCATAGGAAGGATCCGTCAGGATCTCCTGATAGCCAGTCATGGCGGTGTTAAACACCACCTCACCCACGGTTTCACCCGTGGCACCGATTGCAACACCCCGAAAGATGCTTCCGTCTTCAAGAGCGAGAATGGCGGGAACCGTCAACGCAACCTCCAGGCTGATAGGGAATAGGGAGATCTGCGGCGGGTGCGCTCGCAAAAAAGCGAGATGGATTCCTCCACCTCGCTTTTTCTAAATTCTTCATTCGGCGCCCCGCACGCCCATCACGGGCTGCGCGCTATTTTAGGGCTTTGTGGCCCCGCTGTCACGCAGCAATCCCGTTGATAGACCAGTGGCAGGCTCAGGCCTTGCCCCAACCGGCACTTTCACCGGCCAGACCCAACACATCCTGCATGTCGAACAGGCCTTTGTCATGCCCAGCCAGCCACGCAGAAGCCCGCACGGCGCCGCGCCCGAAGGACATGCGACTGGACGCCTTGTGGGTAATCTCCACCCGCTCACCTTCAGCGGCGAACATAACCGTATGATCACCGACAATGTCACCGGCGCGAATGGTCTCGAAGCCGATGGTGTGGCGCTCACGCTCCCCGGTGCGGCCTTCACGGCCATACACGGCGCATTCATTCAGGTCGCGCCCCAGGGTCTGGGCCACCACTTCACCCATGCGCAGCGCGGTGCCAGACGGCGCATCGATCTTGTGGCGGTGATGCGCCTCGATGACTTCAATATCCACCTCATCACCCATGATCTGGGCGGCAGTCTCCAGCAGCTTGAAGCACAGGTTCACACCAATGGAATAATTCGGCGCGAAACAGATGGCAATATCTTCGCTGGCGGCGCGCAGGGCCGCTTTCTGGCTGTCATCCAACCCGGTGGTGCCGATCACCAACTTGGTGCCCGCCGCCCGGCAAACCTCAAGATTTTTCACCGTGGCTTCCGGCACAGTGAAGTCGATGAACACATCCGCATCGTTCACCACCTTGGCCAGGTCATCCGCCAGCAACACACCACTGCTGCCCTGCCCCACCAGCTCACCGGCATCCGCACCGATCAAACTGGAACCGGGCACATCCACCGCCGCCGCCAAGGTGGTGTCCGGGTTGGCCAGGGTCGCCTCGATCAGAATTCGTCCCATGCGACCGGCAGCGCCGATAATACCTACTTTCATGGTGTCTCCTTGATTAAACGCCGGACGCCAGACACCGGACGCCGGACGCTCCACCCAGCACCCCATGGGGGAAGGTTAAGCGTCCGGCATCCGACGTCCGGCATCAAGCGGGCTATTCTACCAGAAAGGGCGACAGGGTCACCGCGCGCAAATGCGCTCTTTGCGACAGCCCCCAAACAGGCTCCTCGCGAAATTGAGGAACGTCCGAGCGTATAACTTCCGGCTTCCGGGTTTGACGCAGCGGCAACCGAATGCCTAGCGCAAGCAAGCAGTACGAACCGAAAGACGCCATACCCACAATCAATACACAAAAAAGCCCGGAGCGGAAACCGCGCCGGGCTTTTTTCCATCACGGCAAAGCTTACTTGGTATCGAAGAACCGTTTCACGCCTTCGAACCAGTTGCTCTTGCGCGGGTTGTGGCGGTTGCCGCCGCTTTCCAGGGATTCCTGGAATTTGCGCAACAAGTCTTTCTGCTCGCCAGACAGCTTGACCGGGGTTTCAATCACCACCTTGCAGAGCAGGTCACCCGGTGCACCGCCGCGGACTGGTGCCACGCCTTTGCCGCGCAGGCGGAACAGTTTTCCGCTTTGGGTTTCCGCCGGCACTTTCAGTTTGACCTTGCCATTCAGAGTCGGCACGTCCAGCTCGCCACCCAGCGAAGCATCGACAAAACTGATCGGCACTTCGCAGTACAGATTGTCGCCGTCACGCTGGAAGATGTCGTGCTCACGCACCGCCACCTGTACGTACAGATCGCCGGATGGCGCGCCATGCATACCCGCCTCACCTTCACCGGCAAGGCGAATGCGATCACCGGTATCCACACCCGCAGGAATCTTCACCGACAGGGTTTTGGTATTCTGCACCCGGCCCTGGCCGCCACAGTTACCACAGGGATCCTTGATGATCTTACCTTCACCCTTACAGGTGGGGCACGCCTGCTGCACGGTAAAGAAACCCTGCTGCATCCGAACCTGACCAACACCACCACAGGTAGAGCACGTTACCGGCTGGCTGCCCTCTTTCGCGCCAGTGCCATGGCAGACCTCACAGCCATCCCAGGTAGGGATGCGGATCTTTTCATCGCAACCGCGCACCGCCTGCTCCAGGCTCAGCTCCAGCGTATAACGCAGGTCCGCTCCGCGAGCAGGGCCGCGACGCCCACCACCGGCGCCACCAAAGATGTCGCCAAAAATATCGCCGAAGATGTCACCAAAGCCACCACCGCCAAAGCCGCCGCCAGCACCGGCGCCACCACCCTGACCATTCACGCCGGCATGGCCGAACTGATCATAGGCCGCACGCTTCTGCTCATCGGCCAGCACTTCGTAGGCTTCTTTCGCTTCCTTGAATTTAGCCAAGGCGCCTTCGTCATCCGGATTACGGTCCGGATGATATTTCATCGCCAGGCGACGATAGGCTTTTTTCAGATCCTGGGCGCTGGCGTCTTTTGCCGCACCCAAGACTTCGTAATAATCACGCTTAGACATAGATAAGCCTTTGGCTTAGCCAGACGCCGAACGCCGGAGGCCAAACGCTCAACCTCGAAAGGTATCTGCGTTCAGCATCCGGCGTCGGGCGTCAGGCGTTACTTACTTCTTCTTGTCGTCGTCGACTTCTTCGAACTCGGCATCGACCACGTCATCACCCGCTTGCTGCTCGCCGCCTTCGGCGCCGGCGGCACCTTCAGCCTGCTGGGCCTGCTCGGCGTACATTTTCTCAGCCAGCGGCGCGGACACTTCAGACAGCGCCTTGATCTTGGCTTCGATGTCGTCCTTGTCGCTGCCCTTGGCGGCTTCTTCCAGCTCGTCCACGGCCTTGGTGATCGCCTCCTTCTCTTCGTCGGTCGCCTTATCGCCGGCTTCCTCAAGAGTCTTGCGAGTCGCGTGTACCAAGTGGTCCGCCTGGTTGCGGGTCTGCACCAGCTCTTCGAACTTCTTGTCTTCGTCCGCGTGGGCTTCGGCGTCCTGCACCATTTGTTCCACTTCCTCGTCGGACAAGCCGGAGGAGGCTTTAATCTGAATGGTCTGCTCTTTGCCGGTGGCCTTGTCTTTCGCGCCCACGTGCAAGATGCCGTTGGCGTCGATATCGAAGGTCACTTCGATCTGCGGCATGCCGCGCGGTGCCGGCGGAATGTCTTCCAAGTTGAACTGGCCCAGCGACTTGTTCTGGGTCGCTTGCTTACGCTCACCCTGCAGCACATGCACGGTCACCGCTGTCTGGTTGTCATCGGCCGTGGAGAACACCTGCGACGCGTTGGTCGGGATAGTGGTGTTCTTCTCGATCAACGGCGTCATCACGCCACCCATGGTTTCAATACCCAGGGTCAGCGGCGTCACGTCCAGCAGCAGCACGTCGGTCACATCACCGCTCAGTACCGCACCTTGAATGGCAGCGCCCATGGCAACCGCTTCATCCGGGTTCACGTCCTTGCGCGGCTCTTTGCCGAAGAACTCAGTCACTTTCTGCTGAACCAGCGGCATACGGATCTGGCCACCGACCATAATCACGTCGGTAATGTCGGCCGCTTTTACGCCGGCGTCAGCCATTGCGGTTTTGCAAGGCTCCAGGGAACGCGCCACCAGATCACCGACCAGCGCTTCCAACTTGGCGCGAGTCACTTTCACCACCAAGTGCTTGGGCCCGGTGCTGTCTGCAGTGATGTACGGCAGATTCACTTCAGTCTGCTCAGCGGAAGACAGCTCAATCTTGGCTTTCTCGGCCGCTTCTTTCAGGCGCTGCATGGCCAGCGGATCGCCGCCCAGGTCAATGCCGGAGTCGGCTTTAAACTGGTCGGCCAGGAAGTTGATCAGCGCCAGGTCGAAATCTTCACCACCCAGGAAAGTGTCACCGTTGGTCGCCAACACCTCAAACTGATGCTCGCCATCCACTTCGGCAATTTCGATGATGGAGATGTCGAAGGTACCGCCACCCAGGTCATAAACCGCGATGGTACGGTCGCCGCCTTTCTTGTCCAGGCCATAGGCCAGGGCAGCAGCCGTCGGCTCGTTGATAATACGCTTCACGTCCAGACCCGCGATGCGGCCGGCATCCTTGGTGGCCTGGCGCTGGGAATCGTTGAAGTAAGCCGGCACGGTGATAACAGCCTCGGTGACGGTTTCACCCAGGTAATCTTCCGCGGTCTTCTTCATTTTCTTCAGCACTTGCGCAGAGATCTGCGGCGGCGCCATTTTCTCGCCTTTCACTTCTACCCAGGCATCGCCGTTGTCAGCCTTGGTGATCTTGTAGGGCACCATCTTGATGTCCTTCTGAACCACCTTGTCGTCAAAACGACGGCCGATCAGACGCTTCACCGCATATAGGGTGTTTTCCGGGTTGGTCACCGCCTGGCGCTTGGCCGACTGACCGACCAGGGTTTCCTTGTCGTCGGTGTAGGCGATGATGGACGGCGTAGTGCGCGCGCCTTCTGCGTTTTCAATAACCTTGGTCTTGTCACCTTCCAGCACGGCCACACAGCTGTTGGTCGTACCCAGGTCGATACCGATAATCTTACCCATAGTCGTTCTATCTCCTTCACACCAGCCGGGACCCTATCGGCGCCCCAGGCAGTTGAATTGTTAACTCGTCTGGCTCCTATATGGCGGTCGCTACCGCCATTTCAAGGGAGCCTGTTGATTTTGATCCAGCCTCAAGCATCAGCCATCGGGCCCGGGATCAGGGCGCTTTACTGACCACCACCCGTGCCGGGCGAATCAGGCGCCCATTGAGCTGATAGCCCTTTTCCAGCACCTCAATCACGGTATTGGGGTCCACATCGGGGACCGGCACCATGGTCATGGCTTCGTGCAATTCCGGGTTGAACGGCTCATCCGCCGGGCTGATCTGCTCCAGGTTGTACCGGGCAAATGCATCCAGCAGGGATTTCAGCGTCAGCTCGATGCCTTCACGAGCCCCCTTCAGGGCCTCATCGTCCGCATCCAGCGCCGCCAAGCCACGCTCCAGGTTGTCCGCCACGCTCAGCAGGTCGCCGGCAAACTTCTCCAGGGCAAATTTGCGAGCATGCTGCACATCCCGCTCGGCACGCTTGCGCACGTTCTGGACTTCCGCCTGGGCACGGACATCCGCCTCGGCCAGGGCCTTCTTGACCTTGGCCAGCTCGGCATCCGCCTCAGCCAGCTTCTCGTCAGCGGTGGGTTCAGCCTGTTCAGCCTCTGCCTCTGCGGCCGCCGCAGCCTGCTGCTCTTCCACAGTCTCTACCTGCGGCTCGGCGCTTTTCTGTTCTTTTTCCTGCTCACTCATTACTCACTCCACATCCCCGACCGGGGCCTTATCTCAGGAAAGCCGGCGAATATATGGGAGCTATCGGGTGGGATTCAAGGGGGGAGGAAGGCAAGCTTCAAGCTTCAAGCGACAACGCGGGGCAGAAAGGGGCCATTCGCCACACATTATCGCCCGCGATTCGCCCAGAAGAACCACCCTGACCCCGAATCGCGGCACTTAAGTGTCGCAGAGCTAAACACCCTGAACCGCGTTGCCGCTTGTAGCTGATCTTAAAGCTGAGTGAGGGCCGCCGAGAGGATTTTGGCGGTGATATCCACGGTGGGAATGACTTTTTCGTAATCCATGCGGGTAGGCCCAACCACGGCCAGCACACCCGCCGGTCCGTTGTCCGCCTTGTAGGGCGCGGAAATCAGCGAATAATCCTCAAACGGCTGGAAGCCGGATTCTCGGCCGATGAAAATCTGCACCCCATCCGCCTTGATGGAGCGCTCCAGCAAATGAAGGATGTCGCGCTTATGGTTAAAGGCATCGAAAAGGTTTCGCAGCTGCCCCAAGTTTTCCGCCTCGGCAGTCTGAATCAGGTTGGACTCCCCGGACACCACATAATCGGAATCGGGCCGCTCGGTGCGCAGGGCCTTATCCGCCACTGCCACCGCCGTCTGCATCAGGGCATCCATCTGCTGGCGATCCGCATTCATGGTATTCAGCAAGCCATCGCAGATACTATTTAAATCGCAGCCCGCATAGGTGTGGTTGATGTAATTGGCCGCCTGGCGCAACTCCACATCCCCGTAATCCCGATCGGTATGGATAATGCGGTTTTGCACTTCAGAACGGTTTACCACCAGCACCACCAGCACACGCTTGCCCGACAACGGCAGAAATTCCACCTGCCGCAGGGTCGACACCTCGCGGCGTGGCACCGCCACCAAGCCCGCCATCCGCGTCAGCTCTGCCAACGTCTTGGAGGCCTGGGCGATCAACTCCTGGGAGGACTGCTCCGGGGCCAGCAACTGGCGCAGCTCTTTTTTCAGGTACCGGTGATCCGGGCGCTCCATGACACTGGTCGCCAACAGCGAATCCACGTACAGGCGATAGCCCAGCTCCGTGGGAATGCGCCCCGCCGAGGTATGTGGGCTACTCAGCACACCCAGCTCTTCCAGCTCCGACATGATGTTACGCACCGTAGCCGGGCTTACCGTCAGGCCGCTGCCACTGGCCAGCGTCTTCGAGCCCACCGGTTGGCCATCACGGATATGCCGCTCCACCAGCGTCATTAGCAGGCGTTGTTTTCGTTCGTTGAGATCCAGCTTTGCCATGGGGGTATATGTACCAGAAAATCGCCCCTCTATTATATAGAGAACTGCGACAGGGTTTCATTGAGCAAAGGGCTTACACTCTCCGCGCGAATCCCCTACCATTACCAATACTGACCATAAGAACAGTCGTTGCGGCAAGGGACCATCATGACCAACCAAAACCCGAACCTCCCCGACACAGCGCCAGGCGGCACCGTCCAGCGCCCGGGCAGGCCTGATCAGACCCAGAGCCCGACTGCTTAACATCGATTCGCCTGTTGCGGAGGAACACCATGCTGACACACTTGAGCGTTCGTCATTTTGCCACCGTTGACCAGCTGGAGCTGGAGCCAGAAAACGGGCTCACCGTCATCAGCGGCGAAACCGGGGCAGGCAAATCCGTGATCATCGACGCCCTTGGGCTCACCCTCGGGGATCGCGCCGATTCATCCATCGTTCGCCACGGCCACGACCGCGCCGAGGTGCTGGCCACTTTCGATGTCAGCCACAACCTGGCCGCACGCCAATGGCTGGCCGAACGGGAACTGGACGATGAAGAACAGTGCTTGCTGCGCCGCACCGTGCGCGCGGACGGCCGCTCCCGCGCCTACGTAAACGGCACCCCCACCCCGCTAGCCGAAGTGCGCGAGCTGGGCGAGCGCCTGATCAGCATCCACAGCCAACACGAACATCAGGCACTGCTGAAAAAAGACGCCCACCGGCAGCTACTGGACAACTTTGCCGATGCACGGGATCTGGCCAACAGCGTGCGCGAACACTGGCGCCACTGGCAAAAAGCCCGCCGCGCCCACGACGAGGCCCTTAACCAGGCCCGCGAGCAGAACGAAAAGGAAGAGCTGCTGCGCTTCCAGCTGGAAGAGCTGGACGCCCTCGCCCTGCAAGATGGCGAACTGGAGCAACTGGAACAGGAGCAACAACGGCTGGGCAACGCAGAAAGCCTGATCCGAACCTGTCAGCAGTCACTCAACGCCTTATACGAAGGCGAGGACGGCACCTGCAATGACCACCTTAGCCAGGTCAGCCACTGGCTGGATGATGCCCGCAACAACGACGACGGCCTGGGCAGCATTGCCGACACAGTAGAATCAGCCCGCCTGCAAGTAGAAGCCGCCGCCGATGATTTGCGCCATTATCTGGAAAAACTGGACCTGGACCCGGCACGCCTAAGCCAGCTGGAAGAGCGCCTGAGCCAGTGCTATACCTTGGCCCGCAAACACCGCATTCGCCCGGAAGAGCTGGTGGAACATCACAGCAACCTGCTGGCCGAGTCCGACGCGCTGGGCAACGTGGACGCCCACCTACACGCCTTGGCCGAACAGGAAAGCGCCGCCCAGCAACACTACATGGACAGCGCCCGCAAGCTCAGCAAGGCCCGCCGCAGTGCCGCCAAGACACTGAGCCAGCAGGTACAGAAACAACTGATCGCCCTGGGCATGAAAGCCGCCCAGCTGGATGCCCGCCTCAGCGAATGCAGCCCCACACTCGATGGCCTGGAAGACGTGGAATTCCTGTTTTCCGCCAACCCGGGCCAACCGCTCAAACCGCTGGGCAAAGTGGCGTCCGGTGGCGAGCTGTCACGGGTCAGCCTGGCTATTCAGGTTATCTGCGCGCGCAACCTGACCGTCCCCAGCCTGGTGTTCGACGAAGTGGATGTGGGCGTTGGCGGCGGTGTAGCCGAAATCGTTGGCCGGCTACTGCGTGAGCTAGGACAGCACGCCCAAGTGCTGTGCATTACCCACCAGCCACAGGTTGCCAGCCAGGGGCATCAGCACTGGCAAGTACACAAAATTCAGGGGGACGACACCACCCACACCCGCATTCAGGGCCTGGACGAAACCGCCCGGGTGGAGGAGCTCGCGCGCATGCTGGGCGGCGTGGAAATCACCGAATCTACACGCAATCACGCCAAAGAGATGCTGAGCAAAGCCCAGGCAGCATAAAAAGAGACGCAACAGGCTTCACGGCGGCACCAAACCCTGCACAGCCTTTGTGGGAGTGGTCGTTCGACCACGAAACCCAGCTCGCTGTTCACCGGCTTTCGCGGTGGAACCATCGCTCCCACTAAACCGCCAGCACACGCAGATACGTCCCGCGTGTGGCGTGAAGCGTGCTGCGTGAGGCGTTACTATTTCTTCTTAGGCTTAACGTACAGCACCAGCGAGTGATCCACGATTTCGTAACCGTGCTCCTCGGCAATGGCGTGCTGGCGTTTTTCGATCACGTCATCCATAAACTCGATCACGTCACCGGTTTCCATGCACACCATATGGTCGTGATGGTCCTCATCGGCCAATTCGAACACGGCGGAGCCGCCTTCAAAGTTGTGGCGCAACACCATGCCGGCCTGCTCGAACTGAGTCAGCACGCGGTATACCGTGGCCAGCCCTACGTCTTCGCCGGAATCCATCAGTGACTTGTAGATGTCTTCCGCGCTCAGGTGGCGTTCTTCGGACTTTTCCAGCTGCTGCAGGATTTTCACCCGCGGCAGAGTCACTTTAAGGCCCGCTTTTCTGAGATCCTGATTATCCAATGCGTATGCTCCATCTGCCAATCAATGGCGGTTTTGAAAAAGGCGGGAAATCTGCACAACCGAGGCACCAGGGCGAACTCATCGCCCCGCTGGCTGTCCATGGAACAGGTCCAGACAGCCAGACCGGAGTTTGTCATAGGTTCCCAAGTCTGTATTATCGCCCGAACACTTAGCGAAGTCGAAAATCATGCCCCGCATTCTTGTTTCACTGACATTGATATCCCTTCTGGCCACCGCTGGCTGCAGCTCACTGCGCTTCCCCGGCGTTTACCGAATTGATATCCCGCAAGGCAACTTCGTCACCGAAGACATGCTCAGCGAACTGCAGCCTGGCATGTCGCCGGAGCAAGTGCGCTATGTTCTCGGGGCGCCCACCCTGGTAGACCCCTTCACCCCGGACCTGTGGCTCTATCCGATGACCTACCGACCCGGCAAGGGCGACAAGGTCAGCCAGACCATTTCCGTTTACTTCGAAAACGGCACTTACAGCCGCTACGAAGGCGAGGTGATCGACGATTTCAAGGCCAAGACCTCCGGCCGTACCGATCTGGAATTGCAACGCAAAGCCGCCGACCGCAAGGATGACGCCGAGTAACCGTCACCCTTTATCGCGCACCTTGCTGCCTCACCGCTACAGAGCCTCTCAGCCTTTGCCTGCAGAGGCTTTTTCTTTCGCCCGCTTCTTGCGGTTGAGCTTCGGGTCCGCCGTTAACGGACGATAGATCTCTACCCGCTCCCCGGCTTTCAGCACATGCCCGGCGGGGTTGGCCACCACCTTGCCGAATACCCCCATGGGCGCCTTACCCAGTTCGAGATCGACAAACTGTTCATCGATTCCCGACAACCGGGCAGCCTCCAGCATGGTGGTGCCTTCAGGCACATCCAGTCCGATCAAACGCTGTTTTTCCGGCAGCGCATAGGTTACTTCCACGTGAATCATCGCGTCACTCACTGGGTGGGCTCCACCGGCGCCGACGGCACCTCAGCGGTTTCAGCATCGTCGGCAGGCTCTGCCACCGGCGCGGGCACCTCGGTTTCGCCGCCAACGCCCGGCGCTTCAGACACCGCCGGCGCAACCGGCTCCGCCGCCTCCACCGCTGCGGCCTCATCGGCCGGGGCCAACGCAGCCCAGATCGAGTACACAAACAGCGCCACTACCGCCGCCGGGGAGAAAATCCGCACCAGCGCGCGCCACACCAGGTACAGCTTGAAGTTCTTGATCCCCAGCTCCTTGCGCGCATGGGTCTCCTTCATCACCCAACCCGCAAAGATGGCGATCAGCAGGCCACCCAGCGGCAACATCACGGTGGTAGACAGGAACTCCATGTTGTCGAAGAAGGTGCCGGCCAGGAAGGTATTGTCCTTCCAGACATTGAACGACAACACCGAGCCCACGCCCAGCAACCAGGCCCCCAGCCCGACCACAATAGCCGCCTTGGCGCGGGTCAGCCCCTTTTCCACCAACCAGGCCACCACCGGCTCGCCCAGGCTAATGGACGAGCTCCAGGCCGCACACACCACCAGCAGGAAGAACAGGGAACCAAACAACACACCGCCGGGGATATTGCCGAACGCCAGCGGCAGGGTCACGAACATCATGCCCGGACCCTGACCCACCTCCAGGCCACCGGAAAACAGCAGCGGGAACATAGCCATGCCCGCACCCAGCGCCACCAGCGTATCCAGCACCGCAATGATGGCCACGGTAGAAAGAATCGACACCGGCTTCTTCTTGCCGGTTTTCGGGTCAGTCACTTCGCGGGGCATATAGGCCCCATAGGCCATGATCGCCCCCATCCCCAGGCTCAGGGTGAAAAACGCCTGCCCGACAGCCACCAACACGGCTTTGCCGGTCAGCTTGGAGAAATCAAACGCAAACAGGAAATTCATGCCCTCGCTAAAGCCCGGGGTCGTCGCGGCGTAACCCACCAACACCAGCAGCAGTACAAACAGCAGCGGCATCAGCACCTGCACAGCTTTTTCCAACCCGCCTTTCACCCCGCGAGCCACCACCACCATGGTTAGCAGCATGAACAGGGAGTGGAAACCGAGCATCAGCAAGGGATTGGCCAACATGCTGTCAAAATGCGCTTCGGACTGGGTGGCCGTAATCCCCTCAAAGGCACCCCGTGCCGCTTCCCAGGTGTAATACAACGCCCAGCTGGCCACCGCAGAATAAAACGACAGAATCAGAAACGCGGACAAGGCGCCCATAATCCCGATACCCGCCCAGCGCTGGGTGACTTTGCTCTCACCAGCAAGCTTGCGCATGGTGTTGATCGGGCTCAGCCCCCCCTTGCGGCCCAGCATGACCTCTGCAGCCATGATGGGAATACCCACCACAGCAATACACAGCAGATACAGCAGCACAAAGGCACCGCCACCGTTTTCCCCGGTGATATACGGGAACCGCCAGATGTTACCCAGCCCCACTGCCGACCCGGTTGCCGCCAGAATAAACACCCAGCGGCTGCCCCATACTCCGTGGACCGACTTGTTTTCTTGCTTCATAACACCATTACTCTTGTTCGCGTGGCGGTATTGTCTTTTTTTTGGCAGGGCGGCTCAAGTGACGGCCAGTAACAGCGCAAACGATGGTAAGCAGTCACTCACCCTGCGACAGCCACAGCAGACAAACCGCTATCAGCCACTCACCCCTTGCTCTATAATCGCCGCCCTATGGGAAAAGCCAACAAAAAAGCCAAAGCACCGTCGGCCACCATTGCGCAAAACCGCAAGGCACGCCACGAATATCATCTGGAAGAGCACTTTGAAGCCGGCCTGGTATTGGAAGGCTGGGAAGTGAAGTCCCTGCGTGCCGGCAAAGGTAACCTGACAGAAGCCTACGTCTTGTTGAAAAATGGCGAGGCGTTCCTGTTCGGAGCCCGCTTCGAGCCGCTCAACACCGCCAGCACCCACGTAAACCCTGACCCGACGCGCACGCGCAAACTGCTGTTGCACCGTCGTGAGCTGGGGCGAGTATTTGGTGGCGTACAGAAAGACGGCTTCACCTGTGTGCCGGTGAGCCTGTACTGGAAGAAAGGATTCGCCAAGTGCGACATCGCACTGGCCAAAGGCAAGCAGAAATTCGACAAGCGCGCCACAGAGAAAGAGCGCGACTGGAATCGCCAGAAGCAGCGCGTACTGCGGCAGAGGTAACACCGTAAGGCGTCACCCACTGCCGCTGGGCACTGTCTCAGGCTATCGTGATTACGCCGTGTGGCGGGTATTCACATCCTGTGCACGGCTATCGCCACGCAGCTGCCAGTAAAGTTGCAACCAGGCGCGAAGCACCGCAGGCAGAAAGTAAACGGCGAACAAAATAACCGGAATGCGTGCTTCCGGCGTCGCCATATCCACTAGGTAGATACCTGCTGTGTACGCAGCCAGCGCAAACACCAACTGCAACGCTCTATAAAGCAGCGGCTGAGCCTTCAAAGGCGACAGTGCCTTCTCGGAAACTTGCCCTGCTGACCGAAAGATCGTGTTCATCATCCTTCTCCTTCAATGAACGACAATGCTTTGATCAGCGGCCTTCTTGATACGTCAATCTCAAGGCTCGCTGTAAAGCCATTGTGTGGTACACAATATTTGAGCTCGATGCCCTTGGGTTGCTTATGGCTACCAGTTCATCTTTTGCTCAACCTCACCACTGACCGATGTAATCCTGCTGTGGTGACACCGCTATAGTGCGCCCGAAAAATGACAGTACAAGGTTATCAGGTTGGATTGTCGGACAAAGACTGGGTATTCAGGTAACACTTTTCACATTCTGCTTACAAAACGAACCGCTTTCATGCCGCCCGCCACCAACATATGGTCAGTCTCGCCGTTTCACCCCACACCGCTAGCCCACACATTGAAATCGACTTCCCCACCCCCATCCCTTAGAATGAATCCATCACAGGGGCCGACCTGGATTCGACGCCGGTACTGAATTCTGTGGTGCATGCCGAGAAGGTCACGAGTCTCGTAAATCATTTGTGGCACATTAAAGCAATCGCTAACGACGATTCTTACGCACTAGCAGCTTAAACCCTGCTTATCGCCAATCGACCCTGCCTATGGGGAAGAGCGGCGAGCATCGCAACATAGGCTCGCAGCAAAGTCCGCCCCGGATGGCGCTGTTAAAACTCTTAGGGGCCCGGCCTTCACGTCCTGCCAATTGGGCTGTGAAGGCTTAAATTAATAAATTTGGCTAAGCATGTAGATCTGCAGATGGATTGCTGACGGACGCGGGTTCGATTCCCGCCGGCTCCACCAAACAGCAAGTAGCAAAAAAAAGGGCCACCCCGATGGGGTGGCCCTTTTTTTTGGCCGCTTCGCGGCTGCAACATGCGGCACGCAAAGATCAAAAACGGACTTACCACAGAGGGCACAGAGTTCACTGAGGGTGGAGTAAATTGCTGGGGTAGCACATTACCGCAAACCCGCGATGAACCTTTTTTGCCGCGCTGCGGACGCCTAATGCTGAGCCCAGGGCAGAAATCGGCGTCAAGCCGGGCCTTACTGAATCCGGAAATCCGGCTGCAAGCCTCGCCAATGGGTTTTGAGCGCCTGCTTGTGCACGTCAGCCATTGGCAGATCCTTGAGTGCTTGCGGCCACAGGCTGCGAGCCTTGTCCATCACATCAGCAAGGTGCGGCTTGATGGCACGCCATGGAATTCCGGCCCGGTCTGCCCAGGCCTCAAAGCTAGCTTGGGATACCTCATGCCACGCCCGGGTTTTGCCAAGCTTCATCGCAAACTCGCGTTCACCCTCAATGTACACGCTGGTTGTCAGAATATCGTAGGCAGGGGAAAGCCGAGGGGTAATCCGATCTGCATAGAGCAAACTCCAGTTCTTGAGGTGCGCATCACCATTCGCCAGGAGAATATTGACCAGCAGCCGTCTGGCGAATTGCTGCGCATCTGCCAGCCCATCCCCGGAGAACCCGTAAACAATCCTGCCTATCTGCTCATAATTGGCCGAGCCGTATTTCTCGTGAGGATACTTCACCAGCACCTGCGCGAAATCTTCCATGTGGATGCGCGCGCCCTCATCACGGTCAAAACGCCGGATCGCGAACGCCCGCTTTTCATCCGGCAAACTGACTGGCGGCAGGCCATCCAGGCTGCCAAGCTCAACCAGCCGTATTTCAGGAATTTCAATGCCGGCCAGTGATGCCAAACTCATGGCCGTGTATTCATTCAGCGGCACATCCCTGTGCCGCGTGGAAGGTGTTTTTATGATCCAGTCACCAAGCCCATCGCGGCCCGGCAGGTTGTAGCGCCCCTCCCGCTCCTTCATGGAAAACTTCATCTGCACCCCGGCCAGAGAAAAGCGGTTTTCTGGCGCAACATTCTCAAACTCAACCGCCTTCACATTGCCATGGGCTCGAAGCACACTCTCCGGAACATCGTCAGGAGCCATGGGCTCAACCACCAGCGCGCCCGGCAGATCCGCCCCCAGATACGACAGCATCTGGAACTCATTATCCACATGCACCTTAAGCGACTGGGCAAGCCACTCCCTGAGCGCCCCTTCGGGCAACAAATTCGACAACACCGGGTGCAACCGCTGATTCCTGGCCCAAGGCTCCGCCATCACCCTGGCCGAGTGCGGAAAATCCGGATGGGTGATCAAACTGAAGGTTGGGCGGGCAGCATCCGCACTAAACGCATCGGCGAACGTCAGCACATTGCGGCCATTACTGAAGCCGGCCAAATACCCCACCAGCCGGCCATGCAAGCTCAATTTCAGTACAACGACCTCATCCGACCGGTTCACACTCATAAATCATCGCCCAGCAAGCCTTGCCATGGATCATCGGAGAGTCGCGCCTTCTCTTTGCCTAGAGTCACGTCAGGCTCTGCCCCGCCGCCCTCTTCCTCACGCTCCAGCACCGCCTGAACAGCAGCCAGCTTTTCCTTGGGAATCAGCATTAACTGGCTGTTCAGCCCCTTGGCAAGGAGCTCCAGCGTATCCAGACGGGGATTCCCCTTCGACTCGAGACGCTGGTACTGCTGCCGGGAAATCCCCACCCGCAACATCATGTCACTCTGTTTGAGCCCCAGCGCGAGACGGCGTTTTTTTAGCTGTTGGAGGAGAGAATCAATCATTGGAAACACACAGGTTGCTTTTCCATCATAAGAAATACATTAGTTTCTCATAAACCAAAAGGCAACTTATATGTTTCATTTTCAGAATAACCCGCACCGCCACCCCAGAAGCAACAGATAAGTTGCCCCAATCCAGAAAGAGCCGTGCCGATAGCGGTGTCCCGCACGCAACGAGACCTGCCAGCCGGGCCATATGACCTTAAATTAATAGATCTGGCTAAGCATGTAGATCTGCAGATGGATTGCTGACGGACGCGGGTTCGATTCCCGCCGGCCCACCAGACAGCAAGTAGCAAATAAAAAGGGCCACCCCGATGGGGTGGCCCTTTTTTTGTGCCGCGCGACGTCGGCCTGATACCAATAATCCTGGGCCGAAAATGCCTCCAAGAACCCCTCCGCCATTAATGAATCCAGACGCCAACCTTTGAACGCCACCAGCAATTCCATTAGATTGACCGTACCCCCTCGCCCCATGGACAAAGAACCCGCCAATGTCTGATTCAGAAATTCTTCAGGCTGCTTTCAAACAAGCTCGCCAACTTCAGGCCTTATACGGGGACGCCATCCCTTGGGCAGCGATAGAAAAGGGCTTTTATTACAAAGGGAAGAAGGTCCACTTTGCCAGCAAAGCAATTGGCATTTTCAAGCCAGCCGCCATGTCAAAGGGGCTTATAAGCATTAAAACGGTCATACCCAAGACTGGGCGCTTCAATATCTACAATGACCATCAATCCAGTGACGACTTTTATCACTACTCGCTACAAGAAGGTGGTGCACACCAAAACAACAATCGTTATCTTTGGGAAGCGCAGTCCCTTAATCAGCCGTTCATATATTTTCACGGCGTATCCCCTAGCTACTACAGTGCTCTTTTCCCTTGCTTTGTTTCTGAAATTTTCGATCAAGGAGAAAAAGACTCTTTCTGCAATGTTTCCGTGGGCTCCGGACTTGATAATTTATTGCCTCCACTAGTTGAAGGCCATTATCTCATTCCTAATAGTTTCGAGCGCCGATATGCCATAAGAGAATCAAAAACCAGACTTCATCAATCCTCATTCAGGCAAGCCGTGCTGTCTGCTTACCAGAATAAATGCGCGATGACGGGCCTCCCAACCCCCCTCCTTTTAGACGCTGCCCACATCATCCCTGACACAGAAGCAAACGGAGTCGCCGCTGTTCAGAACGGCATTGCTTTAAGCAAGCTCCACCACACTGCATATGACAGGCACCTAATCGGAATAGATAGTGACTTCAAGATCCATGTGAGTGACGTAGTAATGGCTGAGACTGACGGCCCCCTTCTTGAAGAAAGCATCAAAGGCCTTAACGGAAGAAAGCTTATCGTTCCCTCACGGAAAGCACTTCATCCAAACAAAGAACACCTCGCAGCACGCTTTGAAGAATTCTTAAAAGCCAATTAATACAATTATAATAGATGATCAAAAGGTGCTTTTCTGGTTGCGGCAATAGATTCAAGCTCATGCAAGTCCAAATCATCTCCGCTCTCATCATGATCCTCAAAGTAGGCAGTCGGCCAGCCTAGGTCTTCCGGCCTGAAATACACCACCTCTGGCCAAACCTGTAGATCAGCAAATCGCTCACGGAGCAGGCTTTCCAGATCCTCCGGTTTATCGGCGTCGACCAGCTTCATCACGACGGATTCATATTGCTTGTAGTTGCTGGCGTCCCGATACAAATAACGTACTTCGACATTCATAGCGGTTCCTCCTGTCACCTTTTTAACGACCCTTTATCGCCCAAACAATCCGCCGAAATACCTGGATGCACATCTTCCTTTGACCCAGCTAACCTGCCCCTTCTAAGCTAAAACTCAAGCCTCTACGAACGGATAACAACAATGAAGCTCACCACCCTCACCCCTCCCCTGGAATCCCTGCACGCTTCCTCCGATGAGATTCTTCTGGTCTCTCTGATCAGCAGCGACGGGATGCCGGTGGTGCATTTTGGGGAAGGGCTGGATTTTGATGAGCAGAGCGCGCTGTTCTTTGAGATGAAGAAGGCCTGCGACCGGGTACTGGAGGGGCTGAAACTGGGGGATAGCGAGGAGGTGTTTATCCGCTGCCGGGAGGGCTGCATCAGTATCTGGCCGGTGAAAGATATGGTGTTTGCCTGCCTGGCGAAGCCAACCATCAACTCCCAGCGCATGCAAATGCTGGTCTGGAAGACGGTTTCCCGGCTGAGTGGGCTGGTTTAAGGCGTTTCTTTTACATCTTCACGACCAGTTCTCATTTTCGCTGCGCACCAGAGCCTACGGGCCTTGCGCACACCTGAATCATTTTCATAGCAACACAAATCCTACACCGGGCCCATGGAGAGATACATGGCGTTTCCCTACCTTTCAAAACCAGACTTTCTGGAGGGATCTCAATGCCACGTTCGACATTCAAAGCCGCTGTGCTGGCGACTATCCTGGGGGGCAGTGTCTTATCTCCCGCCTGGGCCGATGACAACACCGAAACCCCCGCAGCTGGGGACATTATCCAAAACCAGTATATTGTCACTCTGGTACCGAATATTACCGAACAGTTGGGCCTTAACAGCCTGACCACGGCCATTCAGACCTTGCTGGCCGGCATTGGTGGTGGCGAGGTACTTTATACCTATGACAACGCCTTATTGGGCATGACCGTAAGGCTGACCAACCTGCAGGCGTCCCTGCTTGGCATTCTTCCCGGCGTGATTTCTGTTGAACCTGACCGCGTTGTCAGCACGGTTGCCGTGCAGAATAACGCGACTTGGGGCCTGGATCGCGTAGACCAGCCCGCCCTGCCGCTGGATAACAGTTTCCAGTACCCCGACAACGGCGGTCGCGACGTAAACATTTATGTAGTGGATACCGGGGTGCGCACCACTCACCAGGAGTTTACCGGCCGCATCGTGCCCGGGCGCAACTTTGTCGCCGACGGCGCGCTGAGCTTTCTGTTTGGTGGCAGCGTTGACCCTGAAAACTACGAAGACTGTAACGGCCATGGCTCCCACGTAGCGGGCACCGCCGCGGGCAGCACCTATGGTGTTGCCAAACAGGCCAACGTAGTTCCAGTACGAGTCCTTAACTGTAACGGCAGCGGCAGCACCTCTGCCGTTATCGCCGGTATCGATTGGGTCGCCGGCAATCATCAGAAACCTGCCGTCGCCAATATGTCGCTCGGGGGCTTTACCTCCACCGCACTGGACACCGCCGTTTCCAACGCGGTGGCAGCTGGCGTGACCATGGTGGTTGCTGCAGGTAATGACAACACCGATGCCTGTAACGGCTCCCCTAACCGGGTGCCAGAAGCACTGACCGTCGGCGCCACGACCCGTGACGACGCACGTTCTTCCTTCTCCAACTATGGCGCCTGTGTGGATCTATTTGCACCGGGCAGCGACATCACCTCGGCTTGGTATCAGTCGGACACCCAGACCAACAGTATTGCTGGCACCTCCATGGCAGCCCCGCATGCAGCCGGCGCCGCCGCCCTGTATTTGGCCGCCAACCCCAGCGCCACGCCTGATGCGGTAAACCTGGCTCTGGTAAACGACACCGCAACAGGTGCCATCAGCAACGCGGGCAATCAATCGCCTAACCGTTTGCTGCAGATCACTCAGCAAGATGGCTCCGGGGTTGACCGCCTGCCGACCGCAGCCTTTACCGCTGATTGCCAAGGCACGGTTTGTCAGCTGGATGCCAGCGGCTCCAGTGATGATGTGGCCGTAGCAGCCTGGGACTGGACTCTGGGTGACGGCAATGTGGCCAGCGGCGAGCAAATTAGCCATGACTACGGCGTGAATGGCGAGTTCACTGTCACGTTGACGGTTACCGATACGGCCAACCAAACCGGCAGTACCGATGAAACACTGAGCGTTGGCACAGAAACCTCTCCCTGCCCGGACTGCACAAGCTATGAAGGCCAGCTGAATAACGGCGGCTCCGTGATCCTGCCGTCCAACGGGTTCAACTTCTCCGGTGGGCAAATTGACGCCTGGTTGTATAGCCCCGCAGGGGCCAGCTTCACAGTCACCCTGCAACGTCAGAGCTGCTTCCTGTTCTTCTGCGGCTGGAACAATGTAACGTCCGCCAGCCCGCAAGGCGGAGTAGCAGAGATCCATTCCAGCGCGAACAGCGGCTACTACCGCTGGCAGGTACAGGCCCAGAGCGGCTCCGGTGCCTATACGTTGCTCACCAACCCATAAAGTTTTCTGCTCAACATTTGCCGGCGTCTCCCTCCTGGGGCGTCGGTTTTTTTGTGTCTGATAAATAGACGCATCATGCTTCACGCCACAAGCAACAGGCCAAAAACCGTTGAGCGCGCTGCGTCTCTTGAAACAAAAAAACCACCGCGAACGGTGGCTTTTCGTTTCTACTGGTGAGCGCCAGTGGGTCAGGCGACAGCAGATTCCTTCTGCTCGCCTGTGTTGCTTTCACTTTCATACAGGGCATCCAGTCGGTCGCCCTGGGTCATCAGGTATTCAAAAGCCGCCAGGGAAGCCTTGGAGCCTTCACCCATGCTGATGACAATCTGCTTGTACGGCACGGTGGTTACATCACCGGCGGCGTAAATGCCTTCCTCTGAGGTCTGGCACTTCTCGTTGATTTCGATTTCGCCCATGGGGCTGCGATTTACCACACCATCGAGAAAACCACTGTTGGGCACTAGGCCGATCTGTACGAACACGCCGTGCAGCGGCAGGGTGTGCACTTGTTCAGTTTCACGATCCACGTACTCGATCGCATCCACCTTGCCATTGCTGGCGGTGATCTGCTTGGTGGCCACGTTTTTGTGGATGGTGATATTGGCTTTGCTTTCTGCCTTGTCCACCAGCACCTTGTCGGCTTTCAATTCCGGCATGAACTCGAACACATTCACGGATTTGACCAAACCGACCAAGTCCAGCGCCGCTTCGATACCAGAGTTACCGCCACCGATCACCGCCACATCCTTACCCTTGAAGAAAGGACCATCGCAGTGCGGGCAATAGGCCACACCATTACCGATGTTTTCCTTCTCCCCGGGGACGCCCAGCTCACGCCATTTGGCACCAGTGGCAACGATCACGGTCTTGGTATCAATTTCTTCACCGGAAGACAGCACCACGGTTTTGATTTCACCGTTGTCCACCCGGCTGACCTTCAGGTGTTCTTTCACCGTCACGTCGTACTCGTTCATGTGTGCCTGCAAGGCCCCGGACAATTCCGGGCCGGTGGTTTTCTTCACGGAGATCAGGTTCTCGATATCCATGGTGTCTTTCACCTGGCCACCAATACGATCGGCAATCAGGGTGACTTTCAGGCCCTTGCGGGCACTGTAGATAGCAGACGCCACACCGGCAGGGCCACCACCAATCACGGTCACGTCCTGCAATGGCATTTTTTCGCCAGCGCCCGCCTGGGCAATGCTTGGATCATGTTCGAGAAGCTTGTCGATAAGCTCCGCCGCGGTCACCTTGCCGTTAGCAAAAAGTTCGCCATTCAGGTAGACGCTAGGCACACCCTGAATATCGCGCTCGTTGACCACATCCTGGAACAGCCCGCCATCGATCATTTCGGCACTGATATTTGGGCTCAACAAGGCAAACTGGTTAAGGGCCTGCACCACGTCCGGGCAATTGTGGCAGCTCAGGCTGATAAACACTTCGAAATGCATGTCGCCCTTGGCATTGGCGACCATGCGCTGGAGGCTGTCATCCAGCTTAATGTCTGTCCCGGATGCATGCAGAAACGCCAGCACCAGGGAATTGAATTCGTGGCCTGCAGGAATACCGGAAAAACGGATACCCGTGTCTTCTCCATCGGCTTCCAACAGAAAACTGATCGGGCTGCGCAATACGCCACCCAAGTCGCGTTCTTCGAACGCCAGGTTGTCACTGACGCCAGCGATGCCAGACAGGAACGAAGCCAGTTCATCGCGCTTTTCATGGGAGCCTTCCTGCAGCACGAAAGTAACTTTCTTCTGCATGTTGGCGGCGTAGCCCTTAAGAGCCTGCAAAATTTCATTCGTGAGCATGGGTATTCCCTTAAATTGAAAGAGTATTCAGTGACGTAAAAATTCGGGGGAGAACAACCCCGGCGACCCCGCCGGAGTTGTTGCAACCTGAAGCAATATTAGATCTTGCCAACCAGGTCCAGAGACGGTGCCAAAGTGGCTTCGCCTTCTTTCCATTTCGCCGGGCACACTTCGCCTGGGTTGTTGCGGACGTACTGGGCCGCTTTCACTTTGCGCAGCAGGTCGTCTGCATCACGGCCAATGCCTTCGGCAGTGATTTCCATGGCCTGAATCACGCCATCCGGATCGATAAGGAAGGTGGCGCGGTCTGCGAGGCCCTGGCCTTCACGCATCACTTCGAAGTTGTTGGTGATGGTGCCGGTCTGGTCGCCAACCATGTAGTAGTTGATCTTGCCGATGGTGTCGGAAGTGTCGTGCCAGGCTTTGTGGGTGAAGTGGGTATCGGTGGATACAGAGAAGACTTCCACGCCCATTTTCTGCAGCTCTTCGTACTTGTCAGCCACGTCGCCCAGTTCAGTGGGGCAAACAAAAGTGAAGTCGGCGGGATAGAAGAAGAAGATCGCCCACTTGCCTTTTACGTCTGCGTCAGAGATTTCAACAAATTCGCCCTGCTTGAATGCGGTGGCGTTAAACGGTTGGATCTCGCTGTTGATCAGTGCCATGTCTCTAAGACTCCCTAGGTTATCGGTAAAACGATTGGGTAAACGTTTTCGTCGGAAGTAAGAATGGGGGCTTTAGGGCGATTGGTAAATTTGGATACTTTCATTGCAGCGATAGGCAATACCTAATGCGCACCCGAAACCAGGCCCAGGAACCAGCCGACCGCAGCCCTGTCCCATGTGATGAAGAGCAGAACAGGAGGCCTTTATGAAACGCACAGGATGGTACAGAGCAGCGTTGACTGCGGGCGGAGTGATATTCGCCGCAGGCACCGTCGCACCGGCGTATGGCGACGGGTACGACTACATCCGTGGTGACGACGTCTACGAGGAGGATTACCAATACGGGGTGGATTACGACGGCCTTACCAGCGTGCCGCAGCCCGGCCTGAGCAAAGGGAGCACAAGCAGTGCAGACAGCGCCGAAGGCCGACTGCAAAAGCGGGCACTGGAGCTACAGGAAGAAACCACACAGCCCTCCATGACCCGTGAACTGGACCGATGGAAGCAAGACAGCAAACTGACAACACCGGGCAAAAGCGGCCCCTGATCACCGCGGCAACACCCGACCCTGTTTCACCGGCCCTTCCGCGCCATGGGTAGACTCCACATCGCGGTGTTGCTGCTCGAACAACGCGCTCAGTGGCTGCGGCCGGCCAATGGCATAGCCCTGAACGAAGTCGACTCCGGCCTCTTCCAGCACGCCTATCAACGCGTGCTCTTCCACGTATTCGGCCACGGTTTTCACGCCTAACCGGTGCGCCACCTCGTTGATGGATTCCACAATAGTACGGTCCACACTGGAGTGCAGCAGGTTGCGCACAAAGCTGCCGTCAATCTTGATGAAGTCCACCGGGAAGTGCTTGAGGTAACTGAACGAACTGAAACCACTGCCAAAATCGTCCAGAGCCACCTTGCAGCCCCGCTCACGAATGCTGCCAAACAAATCGCTGGCTGAGGACAGCTGGTTAACCACCGTGGTTTCGGTCAATTCAAACGTGAGCCGCTCCGGTGACAGCGATGTCTTGCTCAGCAGTGCTTCCAGGAACGGAATAAAGGATGGATCGTCCAACGAGGTGGCCGACAAGTTGATGGCGATGTTCAACTGCGGCAACGACGCCAGTTCGTCGCTGAGGGTCACCAATAGCTGCGTCAGCACCCAGCGGTCGATATGCGGCATCATCTGGTAGCGCTCTGCCGCCGGAATGAATGAGCCGGGGTTGAGAATATCGCCATTGCGGTCGCGCAGGCGCAGCAATACCTCGTAATGGGACTGTTCAACGTCGGGATTGATCGGCCGAATTTCCTGGGCATAGAGCAGGAAACGGTTCGATTCCAGTGCTTCACGCAGCCCCGCGGCCACCTGTAATTCCAGATGGCGGCGAGATGCTTCGCTGTCGTCCGGGGTGTACACCGACACCTGATTGCGACCCCGGTGCTTGGCCGCATAGCAGGCCACATCCGCGCGACTCATGGCCTCTTCCACGGTGATCACGTTGGCATCCAGCTGCACCAGCCCGGCACTGGCGCCGATATCGTAGAGCGATTCCTTCCAGGAAAAGCGGATATCACCCAGCGCACCAATCAGCCTTTCGGCAATCTGAATGGCCCGCTGCGCCGGACAATGGCGCAGCAACAAACCAAATTCGTCGCCACCCAGCCGGGCCACCACATCGCCTTCGCGCACTTGCCGACCAATCACCCGTGCGCATTCGCGCAGCAGGGCATCCCCTGCCACATGGCCGGCGGTATCGTTAACGACTTTGAAACGATCCAGATCGATAAAACACAGCATGCTGTGTTCCCCCCCCGGATCATCAAGAGACTCCTGCAGCGTGTTTTCAAACTCCCGGCGATTGGTGAGGCCGGTCAGAGCATCGTGGGTGGCGTGGTAGCGCAGTTTTTTCTGCATGGCCCGCCGTGAGGTCACATCCCGGAACACCATTACCGCCCCGGTCACCTGGCCATCTGCTGATTTGAGCGGCGCGGCAGAATCCTGAATTTCGTAGCGGCTGCCGTCCCGGCTTTGCAGCATGCTGCCTTCACGCAGGAAACAAACATCGCCCCCGCTCAGGGCCACGCTAATCGGGTTGGGAACCGGAATGGTGGCGCTGTCGTCGCTGAGCATCAGCACGTCGCCCACCGGCAACCCTTCGGCCTCTTCTTCCCGCCAGCCTGTGAGGGACTCAGCCACCGGGTTCATAAAGGTCACTCGTCCGGCCTCATCCGTGGCCACCACGCCATCGGCGATGGAGGTCAGGGTAACGCGCAGGCGTTCTTTCTCATGGGCCAGGGATTCCTGCATGCCCTTTTCCGCCGACACATCCCAGTTGGTGCCCACCACCAGCGTTTCCCCGCCATCATCACGCACTACAGTTTCTGCCCGCACGCGAATATGGCGAATTTCGCCACCGGGTCGCAGGGCTCGAAATTCCGTATCCAGGTCTTCCTCGCCGGCAATCACCCGCTCGAACGCCGCATTGATGCCCAGGTAATCGTCCGGGTGCACCTGATCACGCCAGATCTGCAAGGTGCCATCGCCGGGCGCGCCGGGCTGCACCCCATACAGCTCGTACATTCGTTCATCCCAGAACAGCACATCGCTTTGTGGGCTGTACTGCCAGATACCCACCCCACCCACCTCCAGAGCCATTTGCAGCCGGTGGCGGCTCTCCTGCAGCGCCTGCTCCGACAGCCTGGCGGCATGAATATTTTCCACTTGGGCAATCAAATAACTGACCTGCCCCTCAACCCGCACCGCCGATACCGACAGGCGCACCCAGAGATCGTCGCCATGGCGGGTAATAAAGCGTTGTTCCAGTGAGTATCCGGTAATATCACCGGCCAACAAATCCGCCAGCATGCCCCGGCTCTTGAGCAGGTCATCCGGGTGAGAAATATCCTGAAAAGAAGTGCGCAACAGAGCCGCTTCGTCGTAGCCTGCCAGATCACACAAGGCGTGATTCACCGCCTGCCATTCTCCCCGGGGGCTCAGCAATGCCATACCGATGGAGGAATGCTTCATGGCCAGGCGAAAGCGGATTTCACTGTCTTTTACCTGGGCCAACCCCGCTCTATTACGCCGGAACAGTAGCGCTGCAAACAGTGCTACCGACAACACTACCGTGGCGGCAACAGCCCCAATCAGCACACCCTGCATGGCAATCGTCCATTATTGTGGTTTTGTCTTGAGCCTTTCCTGCTCACTGCTCACTTTTTGGACGCCTCAGGGGCCCCTGACCAGCTTCACCTGACAAAGTCGGAACTTTCACCGACAATTGGGGCCTGTTACAGGGATTCCCGGCTTCTATCGCGTCCGGGCATCCCGGAAGCCCCAGGGAGAAGAAAAGCTGACCCCGGTCAGCGCCGATCATGACGTTCCGACGACGCCTGTTACAGTGTCTGGCCCTGTTGTTTGTGGCCGCGACCCTGGCCCAGCTCTGGTATCTGGGCCAGGTATTACGCCTGCAACACCATAACCCGGACAACAGCGCTTATATGCACCGCGCCCAGGAGCAGGGCACCGTGCAGCAGCACTGGCGCGATTACGATCAGATCAGCGATTACCTGAAACGGGCGGTGCTGATTTCCGAAGACGCCCATTTCACCCAACACATCGGCTTCGACTGGGAAGGCATTCGCTATGCCCTGAAACGCAATATGGAAGCGGGCAAGCCGGTGGCCGGTGGCTCCACCATTACCCAGCAACTGGCCAAAAATCTGTACCTGTCCGGAGAGCGCACCTATACCCGCAAAGCGCAGGAAGCGGTGATCGCCCTGATGCTGGAAATTGGCCTGAGTAAACGTCGCATCCTGGAGCTGTACCTGAATGTGGCCCAATGGGGGCACCAGATTTACGGCGCCGAAGCCGCCGCCCGGCATTACTTTCAGGTCAGCGCGGCTCAGCTCTCGCCCCTGCAGGCAGCGCAACTGGCTGCCATGCTGCCGCGCCCCAATCTTTACGATTTCAAAGGCCCCACTGACTACGTACAACAACGGGCACACTGGATTCAGGCCCAGATGGCGCTGGTACGCATTCCCGATCCGGGAACCGTGCCCCTGCCACCGCCACCTGAACCGGAGCCCCCCGAAGGAAACACGCAATGAAGCAGTATGCCGTCCCCTTTGCCGCCCTGTGTTTTAGCGGCCTTGCCCTGCTGGGCTGCAGTGACAACAACAGCACCAACGACACCACCCAACCCGCCCCCGCCGGTAACGACAACACCAATGGCATTGCCGGTGTGTGGCAGAACGACCAGCAGGTGGTGGTGCTGGAAGCCAACGGTGACCTGTACCTGCCCTCGGACAACAGCCTCCAGGGGCTACACTGGGAACAACAGGATGACACCCTCACATTCAACTACCTGGACAACCGCGAACAGCGCGTCACCCAGGCCACCGCCACGGGCCTGCAACAGGGCGACACCCTGTCCCTGAGCCCTACGGCAGCGCAGGCCAGCGACGGCGAAGCCCCTGAGCCACAGGCCGAAGCGAGCACCGAAACAGAATCAGAAAACGCAGACACAACCCCGTCACTGTTCAATGGCGACTACCAGCGTGCCAACCAGGCCGTAGCCCATATCAGCGGCACCGCCACGCGTCCACAAGACAGCGACCTGCCAGCCAACGCCGTGCTCACCGTTGCACTGTTGGATAGCCAGATCGACACCGGCACCGCAGGGGCACAGCCCGTTGCCAAACGCCTGATCCGTCTGGATGCAGACACAACCACCCTGCCTTTCCGGTTGTACTACCTGCCAGGCGACCTGAAAACCGACCACGAGTATCAGATCATCAGCCAGATTCTGGCCGATGGCGGGCTCTTCTATCAGTCCGATGCCGTTACCCTCACGCGCAGCAAACACGGTTTTGACGATGTCACCCTGCCACTCACCGAGGTGATGACCGACAGCGAAACCCTGCGCGGCGCCATCACCCGCGGCAAACCTGGTCAGGACCGTGACACCTTCACCCTGTGCAATAGCGACCGGCGCCTGCTGATCCGCGGCCCGCAAAGCGACGACCTGCTGGAGGCCTACGACAACGCCATTCGCTACCCGCAACAACCCCGCGTGGCCACCGTCAGCGGGCTGGTGCGCAAGGTCCCCGGTGACCAGGACGGCAGCACCGAAGCCGCCCTCATCGTGGAGAGCTTCAACCTGGAAACAGGCGTGGAGAACTGCCAACTGCCCACCGCCGAACTGGCCAACACCCGCTGGCAGCTGACCCACTTGGGCATGGATCGCATTATTCTGGGCAGCGCAGCACAGGTGCCGTTCCTCACCTTCAACGCTGACGGCAAGGTCAAAGGCCATGGCAGCTGCAACAGCCTGAACGGCAGTTACCAGCGTAACGACCAGCAACTGGCGCTGTCCGACCTGGCGACCACGCGCAAAGCCTGCCCAACCAGCGCCATCGAAAGCCGTTACCTTGACGCCATCAAGGCCAGCGATCATTTCCGCATCGACGGCGAGCTGCTCACCCTGTTTGATAAAGATGACCAGGCGGTGGCCAGTTTCCAGGCCATCTACCTGTAGTACGACACGGATTGAACAAACCGCAAAAAAGGGAAATCGCCATGCGTGTTCATTACCTGTCCCATGTTCCATTCGAACAACTGGGCGCCATGGAAAACTGGTTTCAGGAACGAGATATCAGCATTGGCCGCTCCCTGCTGTTCGCCGGTGACGCGCTGCCCAGCCTGGCGGATTTTGATGTGCTGGTGGTCATGGGCGGGCCCATGGGCGCCGATGACGATGATCGCTTTCCCTGGATGAGCTCGGAAAAGGTGCTGATCCGCGATAGCATCGCGGCGGGGAAAAAGGTGCTCGGCATCTGCCTGGGCGCACAACTGATCGCCCGGGTGCTGGGCGCCCCGGTTAACGCCAACCCGGAGAAGGAAATTGGCTGGTTCCCGGTGTACCCCTCGCCCGCCGGCAAGAACGACAGTATCGGCAAGCTGTTTGCGAACGCTCCCGCCGTGCTGCACTGGCATGGCGACAGCTTTGCCATTCCCGATGGCGCCGTGCATTTACTGGAAAGCGAAGGCTGCCGCCATCAGGCGTTCCGCTACGGGGATAACGTGCTGGCCCTGCAATTTCATCTGGAACTGGAGAGCGGCAATGCACAAGCCCTGTGCGATGCTTGCCCGGATGATCTGGCACCGGGTCGCTGGGTGGAAAGCCGCGACAACTTGCTCGACGACCCGCAGCGTTTTAGCGCATCAAAAGCCTTGTTAGGGCGCGTCCTGAATGCGTTTCTGGGATGACCTGACATGCCCTATGTCGGATTACGCCTTTCAGGCTAATTCGACCTACTTGGAAGGCTGGATTTTGTAGGTCGAATTAGCCTGAAAGGCGTAATCCGACATGTCACTGGATGTCTGCACCCCCACAAAAACAAAGAAGCCGCGCCCCTGCCAGGAACACGGCTTCTTCACTTTCCAGTCAATCAACGCGACAGCTTGCTAACTATTAACGATTAACTGCTCACTCGCTTGCTGCACCCGGCCCACCGCAGACAGAATCGCTTGCAAAGCCGCAGCCGTAGTATCCGCCGCCATGGCCACGGCACTTTGCGTGGTGTCACCTACCTGCACCCGCACACACGCCATAGCGTTGGCTTCGGTGCTGTCGCCCAACGAATACTCGTCGAAAGACATCACTTTCACCTCGCCGCCAATACGCCGGTTCAAGGCATCGACCAGGGCCGACATGGCGCCGTCTCCACGGCCGGACAACAACGTCACCGGCTGGCTTTCATCGCCGATGCTGATCTGCGCCTGCACCTGTTCGTTGCTGCGGTTCAAGTCATACGAGCGCAACACCCAGCCCATGGGCACATTCAGGTAGTCGCTATTGAAACGGCGATGCACTCGTTCGCTGGTGATCTCGCCACCGTCTTCTTCCGCATCGTTCTGCACCACGCCAGCCAACTCCTGCTGCAACCAGCGCGGCAAATCGATGCCGAAATCCCGTTCCAGCACGTGGGCGACCCCGCCCTTGCCGGACTGGGAATTGATGCGCACCACTTCTTCGTAGCGCCGCCCCACATCCGCCGGATCAATCGGCAGATAGGCTGCGGTCCAGATATCCCCTTCCTGATAGCGGGCCAGGCATTTACGAATGGCATCCTGATGGCTACCGGAAAAGGCGCTAAATACCAGATCACCCGCATAAGGGTGGCGAGGATGGGTCTGGATATCGGTAATCTCTTCCACCAGCGCCACAATCTCTTTCATGCGCGAGAAATCAATCTCCGGGTCGATGCCCTGGCTGTAGAGGTTCATGCCGGCAGTCACCAGATCCATATTGCCGGTACGCTCACCATTGCCGAGCAAGGTACCTTCCACCCGATCGGCCCCCGCCATCACCGCCATTTCCGCAGCGGCCACACCACAGCCACGGTCATCGTGGGTATGCACACTGATAATCACGTCTTCGCGGTACTGAATACTGTCATTGACCAGCTCCACCTGGTCGGCAAACACGTTTGGAGTGCTGACTTCCACCGTGGCCGGCAAGTTAATGATCACCCGCTGGCCCTGATCCGGACGCCACACCGCATTCACCGCATCGATAACCTCAATGGCGAAATCCGTCTCCGTGGCGCTGAACGTTTCCGGGGAATACTGGAAGCTCCAGTGGGTTTCCGGCTGTTTGGCCGCGCAGTCACGCACCCATTCGGCAGCACGTACAGCAATGGCTTTGCAGCCGGCCTTGTCCACGTTGAACACCTGCTCGCGGAACGTGGGCGAGGTGGCGTTGTAGATGTGTACCACCGCATTTTTCGCGCCTTTCAGAGACTCAAAAGTCCGCGAGATCAGCTCTTCCCGAGCCTGGGTGAGCACTTGAATATGCACATCGTCGGGGACCAGATTTTCCTCAATCAGAGCCCGACAAAAATCAAAATCGATCTGGCTGGCCGACGGGAAACCCACTTCGATTTCCTTGAAGCCCAGCTCCACCAGCATCTGGAAAAAACGGCGCTTCTGCGCCACGGACATGGGCTTGATCAGCGCCTGGTTACCGTCACGCAGGTCCACTGCCGCCCATAGAGGGGCTTTCTCGATACGCTGGTTTGGCCAGCGACGATCGGGCTTGTCGATAACAGGAAAAGGCTGATATTTACGGTGATCAAAGCTCATGAAAAGTTCCTCGCTGGATGCTTGAAGCTGGACGCCGGACGCTAAAGGCCGTCGCGGATTTCGCTCTCGGCATCAGGCGTCTAGCGTCTGGCGTTCCTGTGACCTTGGGTCTCGGTCTGAGCGCCGATAGGCACCGGTGGCAACAAAGAGTGGCGGCCCGCTTTTGGCGGTTCGCATCATCGCCCCACGAGAGACACTTTACGGCACCCACCCCGCAATGAGCTTGCTTTTTTCATCCAATTATCGCCATATAAGCAATAATATTGCGCCATTAACGCGAAACAATGAGATATAGACCATGAGCAAGCAGGAATTGGCAAAACTGGACCGCACTGACCTGCGCATCCTCGATGCCCTGCAGCACAACGGCGGCCTGACCAACCAGCAACTGGCAGAAACCGTAGGGTTATCGCCATCGCCCTGCTCCCGGCGGGTGCAGAAGCTGGAAGCGGCGGGCATCATCATCAAGCGCGAGACGGTGCTGGATGCTCGCAAGCTGGGCCTGGACCTGACTGTGATGATCCAGATCAGCATGGACCGCCACACCCCGGAACGTTTTGCCAATTTCGAGGAGAAGGTGGCGGGCTTCCCGGAAGTGCAACAGTGCTACCTGGTCACCGGGCAGGACGCGGACTACCTACTGAAAGTGGTGGTGCCGGATATCGACGCCTACCAGCACTTCCTGCTTAACAAGGTCACCCGGATCGAGGGCGTGAGCGGCGTGCATTCCAGCTTTGTCATGCGCCGGGTGGTGGATACGGCGGCGCTGCCATTGAATTATGTGGATGCTTGAGAAGCGAGTAACGAGCTTCGAGTTGCGAAACCCCAAAAAACGGAACAACGGTTTTGCCTTTCGAAACTCGAAGCTCGTCACTCGATACTTGTGATATCCGCCAGGCAGCGACGTGCCTACAGACAGCCCTCTCTGAGCTGATATGCTGGTGCCATCGACCGCGTTGAATTGCGAGACCATGAAAAAACTGCTGATCGTCGCCCACGCCCCGTCACCGAATACACAGAAACTCCGCGATGCCGCCGCGCGAGGCGCCGGGCATGAGGATATCGAAAAGGTCACGGTCACGGTAAAAGCACCACTGGATGCCGGGCCGGAAGACGTGATGGCCTGTGATGCCATTCTGCTCGGCACCACCGAAAACCTGGGCTATATGAGCGGCGCCCTGAAAGACTTCTTTGACCGCACTTATTACACCGTACTGGAAGCAAAGCAGGGCCTGCCCTGCGCCCTGTACATTCGTGCCGGCCATGACGGTACCGGCACCCGTCGGGCAGTGGAAACCATTGTCACCGGGCTGCGCTGGAACTGGGTACAGGACCCGCTGGTACTCAAAGGAGAATGGCAGGACGACTTCGAGGCCAAAGTGGAAGAACTGGGCATGTATCTGGCGGCGGGACTGGATGCGGGGATTCTTTAGCAGCGAGTTGCGAGCTGCGAGTTGCGAAAAGCGAAAACCTGTTTCAGACGCTCCTGATTGCAGCTTTTGATCTTCGCGACTCGTCACTCGAAACTCGTTACTGCTTTTAGCCTTTGCTCTTGCTCACCATGGCCGCAATCACCGCCTTGGCTTCGTCGCCCTGGAGCATTTCGCCGAACAGGGCCAGGTCTTCTTTCACCACTTGGTGCAACGGCTTGTTGATGGATTCACGCATCAACCGCTTGCTGGCTTGCAAGGCACGGGGCGGTTTTTTCGCCAGCGTCGCCGCCATGTTGCGCGCTGTCGCATCCAGCTCGTCACTCTTCACTACTTTGGCAACCAGCCCGATTTCCAGCGCTTCTGCGGCCAGCATCGGCTCACCCAACAGCAGCATGCGCGCCGCGCGTTGATAGCCAATCCAGGCCGGTAACAGCTTGGAGGAACCGGCTTCCGGCACTGCACCCAGATCCACAAACGGGGTGATCAGCTTGGCATCCTCGGAGGCCACCACCAGGTCCATGTGCAGCAGCATGGTAGTCCCTACGCCCACCGCATTACCCTGCACAGCCGCCACCACAGCCTTGGGGAAATCGTGAATAGCCTGAATAAAATGGGCTGCTTCACCCGCCTCGCCGGGCGTGGCATTAAGAAAATCCACCAGGTCGTTACCGGCACTGAAGGACTTGCCTTCGCCACGGAACAGCACCACGTGAACGTCCTCACTCTGCTCAGCCGCCGCCAGCAGCTTGACCAGATCCCGATACATAGCGCTGGTCAGCGCATTCAATTTGTCCGGGCGGTTCAGGGTAATTTCCATCACCGATTCGGTGTTGTTCACCAGAACCAGATCACTTTCCAGTGTCGGCATTGTCACGACCGCTCTCCCAATAATGTTTGTAGTTAGAACCTGCGCAGCAAGGCTAGCGGGCGCACCCGCGCCTGCCAAGGGCGAATAACGACAAAGACGCTTGACCAACCGGTCAAAGGCGATTAAAAAAGCGCACCTTGATCGGAAACCCTACCGTGAAACTGATTACCTTCGATCCTTTCCGCACCCTCGGGCTCCCCGGCGTGCGCTATATCAAACCGGAACACATGCACCAGCACCGTGACGAACTCACGGCAGCGGACTGGTTGCTATTCCCCGGTTATTGGCAGATCAACAGCCTGCACTACGTGCTCAAGCGGCCCATTTTTCCCAGCCTGTGCAGCTACCACCTGGGGCACGACAAGGTGGAAATGACCCGCGCCCTGCAAACCGCCTGCCCGGACCATGTGCCGGACACCCTAATCACCGCAGCGGACCAATACGGCATCGCCCAGATTCTGGATCAGTGGCGTTTTCCGTTTGTGGCCAAGTCTGTGCGCTCCAGCCAGGGCATGGGCGTTTACCTGATCGAGAACCGGCAGCAACTGCAGGACTATGCCGCACGGGAATCGGTGCTCTATGTGCAGAAACTGCTGCCTATCGTGCGCGATCTACGCATTGTAGTGGTGGGGGACAACGTGGTGGCCAGCTACTGGCGGGAAGGCTCCGGTTTTCTAAATAACGTGAGCCAAGGCGGGCGGGTGCGCACCGACCTACCGGTGCCTGACAACGCCCTGTCGCTGGTGGAAGGGCTGGCGCGATACCTGGATATCAATCACGCCGGCTTTGATGTGGCCATGGTGGATGGCCACCCCTACATTCTGGAATTCAATCGACTGTTCGGGAACACCGGCATTCCCGAGCTGAACCGCAATGTGCAGCGGGCCATGCACGACTATTTGCTGGGCGACACCCTGCCACCGTCATCCGATAGCAAAGTCTCTGCCTGAGTCCGTAGCAACGCTTGGTAGCGATGGGCCAGCTGCTCCACCGGCTGCAAGCGCACCCGGTGGTCACCGGCGCAGACCACTTGGGCCTTCTCCGGTTGGTAAAGGGCTTTCACATCCAGCTCGGCCAAGGTCAACTGGCTGTCTGGCACATTGAGGCGGCCTGGTACGCCAGCCACGCACAGGGCCCAGGCTTCTTCCAAATCTGTGTCGGCGGTGACCAGCGCCTTGAACTCTAGTGAAACCTTGCCGGCCTGTTTGCGCTGCGGGGCCAACAAACGCACCACCCGCAGGAACAGCAGCCCGGCGCACAGAGCCGAAAAGGCTGCCCGTGATGCCGGCTCCTGGTAGAAATACAGCCCTGCCTGCTCGCCAATTACCGGCCCATTGTGCCCATCATAAAGAGCGGCCACCTGATCCAGCAGCTGCTGATATTCCGCCAGCACCTCCTGCAGGGCATCCTCCGTGTAGCGCTGACGGATATGGTCAAAATTAACAATACTGAGGCGTAATTGAGCCTGCAGCTGGGCGCCCTCTGGCACGGGGGACCGAGCCACTGGCGGGAACGGCGTGTCATGGTGCGGGGATTCCGGCGGCGCCATAGGTGCAGGGACCTCTGGCTCCTCCTGCGCCTGCGGCGGCTGCAGGCGCTGTTGTATCAGTGCCGCCGCCACCCGCAGCAACAACAGGCACAGCACCGCCAGTACAAAGCCCGCTTCAATCTGCTTTCGTGGTAGCAGCGTGTTATCGCCCAGTAAGGTCAGCGTGCCCGCCAACTCACCGTCAGGCAGCGCTGCCGGCACCGTCACGCGCAGAGGCGACGCCTTCTCCCCCGCAGCGCCCACCTGCTCCCCAGCCGTATCATCGAAGCGAATCCCCGCCACCGTTTTCAGCTGCACGGTTTCCCGGCCAATCAGATTGATGCTGATGGAGTCGTCACTGGCCAGTGCTTCCGCCGCACGGCGAGCCGTTTGCTGAGCCAGCGCCTGCAGCTGCACTTTGCGCTCCTCCTCCAGACCGGCAGAAAAGTGCTCAAGAAAATAAACGCCGACCACCAACATGGCCAGCAGCATCAGGATCAGCTCGCGCAGCAAGCTCCGTTGCTGCTGGATCCATGGCCGCCATTGTTCCCACAGGGACATAACTTTGCTTTCCGTATTCTTGACCATTAAGACTGCGGCGCAGTATACCGTGCCCGGCCGGGCAGGACTTGACCCAATTGGCGTAGTCGCCTGTCGTTGGGGAACCTCTTCGGGTACAAGAACCTGCCTCTCGAGCCGCCATTTCTGCTACTCTTACGCCGTTTCGGGCCGAACATGGCACCGACAATCTAACGCTTTTTTACCTTCTGGCATTTTTTGTCTTCTGGAACTGGGAGCCCACGCGTGCGCGAGATCATTCTGATCCAGGTATCTGGTAATGACCGGCCCGGCCTGACCGCCGCCTTCACGGGAATTCTTGCCCGTTACCGGCTCAACGTTCTGGATATCGGCCAGGCCGTTATCCACGACACCTTGTCACTGGGCATACTGGTGGAAACCCCACCGAATGCGGAATCCTCGTCGGTGCTCAAGGACCTGCTGTTCGAAGCGCACAAGCTAAACATCAATGTTCGCTTCCGGCCCATCGACGAAGACCGCTACGAAGAGTGGGTGGCCGGCCAGGGCAAGGACCGCCATATCATCACCCTGCTGGCCCGCAAGATCACCGCCGAGCAATTGGCCGATGTGACCACCACCGTGGCCAACAATGGACTCAATATCGACAGCATTGCCCGGCTGTCAGGCCGTGTACATCTGGAAGGCGAAGCACTGAATCAGGACAGCCGCGCCTGCATTGAAATTTCCGTGCGCGGTGAACCCGAAAACGGCGAGGCCATGCGCGCCGCCTTTCTGAGCATTGCCAACGAACGCAATCTGGACATCGCGTTCCAGCGCGATAGCGCCTATCGACGCAACCGCCGCCTGGTGGTGTTCGATATGGACTCCACCCTGATTCGTTCCGAAGTCATCGACGAGCTGGCCACGGAAGCCGGTGTCGGCGAACAGGTGGCAGACATTACCGAGCAGGCCATGCGTGGCGAGCTGGATTTCAACGAGAGTTTCAAGGCGCGCGTGGCGTTACTGAAAGGCCTGGATGAAGGCGCCCTGGAACGGGTACGCGAGCGCATCCAGCTCACCGAAGGCGCCGAACGGCTGATCTCTACACTGCGTGCCCTGGGCTATCGCACTGCTATTCTGTCCGGTGGCTTCACCTGGTTTGGGCAATGGTTACAGCAACTATTAGGCATCGATTATGTGCATGCCAACGAGCTGGAAATCGAGAACGGCCAGGTCACCGGCCGAGTGGTCGGCCAGATCGTCAACGGCCAGCGCAAAGCTGATCTGCTGAAAGAGATTGCGACCCAGGAAGGCATTAGCCTGGAACAGGTGATCGCCGTGGGCGATGGCGCCAACGACCTGCCCATGCTCGGCGAAGCCGGCCTGGGCATTGCCTTCCGCGCCAAACCGCTGGTCAAGCAGAATGCCGAACAAGCCATCTCCACACTAGGACTGGACGGCATCCTGTATCTGATTGGGGTGCGGGATAAAGATCAGGCGGAACTGCTTAAGGATCGTTGAGAGTTGATAGCGACACGCCCTGATCCGGAGTGTTTTGAAACGCAAGAGGCCGCGCCCTGTCGATGGGCGCGGCCTCTTGCGTTTTAAGTTATGGCCGCGCTGATCGCGCAGCGATCAACTGCCCACTAAAAACTAAGCGGCGTCCGGAATTTCCAGCTTGTCCATCGGCGCCTGCAGGTAATATCCCTGCAGATAATCAACACCACCAAGAGTCCATAGCGCTTGCATTTGTGCCGCAGATTCCACAAAGCCCACTACGGTTTTGCGGTTGCCTTCTTTCACCTGCTTGATGATCGACGTGAGGCGCTCGCGGCCTTCGGCCTTGGACAGCTCCTGGGTGAAGGAGCCTTCGAATTTCACCATGGTGGCAGGGATATGCTGGAACAGCTTGAACGGGTCCAGCCCACCGCCGAAGCGGCTGATGGAAATACCACAGCCCAGCGCTTTCATCTTCTCGGCAAAGGCACCGGTCTGCTTCAGGTACGTAGCCGCGTCGCCTTCACTGAACTGGAACGTGACCCGTGCCCCGTCCATCTTGGCTGCGCGCATGGCTTTGCCCAGCCAGTCAGCCAGGGAGGCATCCGCCAGGGAGGCGCCATTCAGGTTCAGCACCAGGCTGACCGGTTCACTGAAGGCCGCCGCCGCGCGCATGGCATTAAGAACCACCCAACGATCAATCTTGCCCACCAGGCCCTGGTCCGCCGCCACCGACATAAACTCTGATGCCTCCATGGCCTCCCCCTGCTTCTGAGGCAGGTTCACGAACACTTCAAAGGCGTGCTCTGCTTCGTCTTCCAGGCTCATCAGTGGTTGATAGCGCAAGCTGAATGCACCCTGTTCCAGCGCCTGACGAACCTGCATGGCCACAGCTTCTGATGACCCGGCGGCCACATCATCCATGGGGTCATGCACTTTCACCGCATTGCCCTTGCCAGCATTTTCCCGCTGGGCCTGATTACAACATTTCAACGCGGTGGTGAGCGTTTCCTGGCTGCTACGGGCATCTTCGCGCACAAATGACACCCCGACACTGGCGGTGACGTGCACGGTCTTGGCGGTCACTTCCGGCATCAGGGTTTCAATGCCGGCCCGCAGGGTTTCAGCCAGTTCAGCCGCCTCATCCATATCCGCCACCGGCTGAAGAACGGCAAAATCCTCACCATCCACCCTGGCCAGATGGGCCTCTCCCACCTCGGCACGTAACCATTCGGCCACGCTTTTCAGAATGTCATCCGCACCATCAAGCCCCAGGCCGGACTGATGGTGTTCAAAGTCATCCAGACGCAGATACAACACGGTGGACAGGCGCCCTTCATTGGCGGCCTGGGCCACACTTTCGTCGACACGATCCATAAACCAGCTGCGACTGAACAGACCTGTCACCTGATCTTTCTGGCTCATTTCCTGAAGCCGCTCTGCCATCTCACTTTCGTCGACGCCGGACGCGCGGATTACGATCTGGGTGCAGGCTTCGCCATCGTAGGTACTGGCTGAAAAGGTGAACGTGGCATCAAACTCGCTGCCCTCGGTATTCACGCCCTTGCATTCCAGTTCATGGGTCTGGCTTTCGTCCTGGGCACGGCTGCGCAACAGCTGCTTCAGCTTGGCATGGTCCGAGGCCGAGACCATATCCATGATCGGCACCCCGGCCAAGTCGTCGGCGCTTTCGTAGCCGAACATTTCCACATAGTTGTCATTGGCGTGGATGTGCATGCCATCCAGCACATAGGCGATGGCATCACGGCTCTGATCCATCAGCAGAGACAGGCGCTTTTCCGCATCGTGACGGACGATTTCGGAGTGCTGCAGCTCCTTGCGAAGACGCAGGAACTCGATAACCCGATCCACCATCAACGACAGCAGATCGCGATCATCATTGGGCACCACGCCACGGGCCCCCAGCGACATGCCGGCCTTGATGGTATCGGGAGTGAAATTGTCTTCGAGCAGGATCACCGGAATCGCCTTACCCAGACGATTGAGGTGCGACATAGCGCTTTCAAAACTGCTGTCGCCGAAGGTCGGGCGGCACAACATCAGCTCCCACGCGCCCCCTTTCAAGGCCCGTAACAAGTCATCCTCGCCCAGCGCCAGCTGCGCTCGGGTCGCACGACCGGCATTACGCAGGGCGTTCATCAGCTGCTCAGCCTCATCCTGTGAATCATGGGCGATCAGAAGACGTAAATTATCGAGGGCGTAGCTCATGGGGTGATGACTCATACACTTTTCTTACGGCCCTCCATTGTGCCTGACTACCCTGTCTTGGCAACCATCATAGGACGTGCGGCGAAAACAGCGGCCTGCAGCCAATACTGTACGGACAAACGCCTAATGAAAAGTGACGGCAAAATGGAGACAAATATGTTTCGCGGCATCCTCGCCGCAACGGTACTGATTGTTATTCTAACAGGCCATTAAACAACAACCTGTGAACGACGAACCGGGAATGACATTTTTCCAGTTCACTATCAACCGTTACAGACTGGACCAGATCGAATCCAGCGCATCATCGTCCCCGTCTTCCGGGGGTTTGCTCGGTGCCGGCATGGCCATCCCCCGAAACGGATACTGGCTAAATCCGGACGCCCCCTGGGTACGACGCAGCAATTGCACCCGGCGCGGCTCGCCAGCTTCAACCAGCTCCACCTTCACCCCTTCATTGAAACCCACCGTGGGCAACAGCAGGGTGGCCGGCTGCCCCACAGCCGCCAGCTCGGGCAACACGACTCCACGCATGAAATCACTATCGACCCCTTGCTTGCGCAGGGCCCGTGCCGCTACCGGGCGCCCTCCCGGCGCCAAAAGCTCTACGCCAAAGCGGGCGCCATGGTTCGGCAGCTGCGTCACCCAACGCACCACGGCCAGGGACCATTGGCTATCGGGGTGATCACGCAAGGCCAGCAATTCGCCGGTGCGCATCAGGCTGGGCGTATTCCCCTGCCACGACAGACAATAACCCCCCGGGCTCGCGTTGACCTTCTGGCAGTGATAACTCACCGGCAAGGCGGTTTCCGCGCGCTGGCTCCCCGGCTTGCCCATTTCAATGGTTTCACCGGCATAGTCAGATTGATAGGCCGTTGCCCAGGGGTCAGCGCTACGCTGCTTCTGTTGATTGCTCTTTTTAATATTCACCAGAAAGGGATTATTTTCGTCTTCAGCACCCAGCACGGACAGACTGCCCCGCTCTACCATGGTTTCGAAAGCCACTTTGCCGGACAGGAAGTAATGCACCCCCACCAGGCCAAAGCACAATTCGATTTCGCCACTTTCCGGCATGCGCTGGAACGCTCGCTCGGTCAGCGCACCCCACACTTGTTGCAGGTGCGACAACAAGCTCTGATTCAGACTCTTCGGAACCTGCAGCCCTCCCTCATCGGGCGCGCTCATCCAGGCAGTAATGGCCCCAACCAGGCGGGTGGAATCAATATAGCGCCAACTATCCGATGCCTGGGACGCATGGGTCCGGTAAATCGGCGGCCGATCCGCCTGCAAATCGAAAACGAACAGGTCGTCCTCATCGCTGGCCGTGCTGATTTCAATCAAGGGAGCCCAGGCAAACGCCGCCTTGTAGATAGCGGCCAACTCCTGCTGACGGAGTTGGTTGGGTTTCGCTGTGGCCAGCAACAAACAGCGGGCATAGGCGGACTGGATACTGCTTTCGCCATCACCATCGGCCACCACTGTCCCGCTAATGCCGTGTAATTCAGCGAGCAGGAACAACTGATGCAGCTCCAGCCACAGATGGCGGGGGCTGGGAAAGTAGAGCTGATAACAACGCAGCAGGGTATCACCCAGCGCGGTCACGGCACGGTGAATGGCAGTGGTCACCGCCCGCCGAACCGCCTTGTCTTTCACCTTGCGAATGCCGCGCACCGCCACCAGCTTGTAGCCGTTGGCCAAGTGCCCTTGCAACGCCTGGGCAAGGCTCGCCACACGGCGCGCCTTTTCCGGCAGCACCAGCGCCTGATTCAGATAATGCTTCTGCAGGGATTCGCTGACATGAAGAATAGATGGACGCACTACTTCCAGTAACTGAAAGCGGAGTTTGGAATCAATCTGCAGCCGGTTCAGTTCCTGAATGAACTGATACAACTGGCGGGCCGTTTCTCCCATATTCATGATCGGGAGAGATTCCACCCACTGTTGTAGCTTTTTCGGCTGATCAGCGCCAAGTGTCAGGTGCGGTAGATCCTGCTCGGGCAGTTTCAATCGCACCGTCTGGGCTGGTTGCTCCATGCAGATAATCCTTATCTTAGCGGCATCCAGGCTACCTAGTTATTTGGTATTAATTCTTGTTTTTATGCGTCCTGTGTCACATGACTTTACGATACCGCTACAATTCTGTAAACGCTGCCTCACATTCCTCCCAAAAGGGTTTACTGGAGTCGATTAGCATCTGCGCTTCAGCGTCTACCCCGTGGATACTCTGCCCTGCGCACTTTTACCCCGACGCTCGCCTTACGGGGAATACACTCAAAACCTTAACCGGCCAGCACCGTCTTGGCGGGCTCACCGGGCTCTTCCCGCGTTAGCCTTGGCACCAAAAAACCGGGCAGGCGGGCACGCAAGCTCCCATGCAGCTCCCGGGCAATGTCATCCGGCACGGCAAAATGTGCCGCACCCTGCACCGCATCCAGTTGGTGCAGGTAATAAGGGAGCACCCCTGCATCAAAGAGGGCATCGGACAAACCCGCCAGCGTTTCCACACTGTCATTCACTCCAGCCAACAGCACGCTCTGGTTCAGCAGGGTAATGCCGGCACTGCGCCAATCGCGGCAACGGGCCACCAGGGTCGGGCTGATTTCGCGTGGATGATTGGCATGCAGCACCAGCACCGTTTGCCAGCGGTCGGTCGTCAGTAGCGCCTTCAGGCCTGCATCCAGCCGCTCAGGAATGACCACCGGGGTCCGGCTATGAATCCGCAGCCGGCGCAGGTGCGGGATCCTCGCCAGAGCCTCCAGCAGCTGCTCAAGGCGCCGGTTTGTCAGCGTCAGCGGGTCGCCACCACTGAGAATCACCTCATGAATATCCGGGCGTGCCGCCAGCCATTCCAGTGCCTGCTCCCAGCGCTTGCCGCTCAGATGCGTCTGGTAAGGAAAGTGACGCCGAAAGCAATAACGGCAATGCACCGCGCAGGCGCCGGTAACCACCAACAGCGCCCGTCCGTGGTATTTATGCAGCAATCCGGGTACTGCCGTGTGATCCGCCTCTTCCAGCGGATCGGTACTGAATCCGGGCTGCTCCACCCGCTCATCCGGTGCGCTCAACACTTGCCGCAACAGCGGGTCGTCCGGATTGCCCCGCTCCATCAAGTCCACGTACCGGCGCGGCACCCGTAGCGGGAAGTCCCCGGCGGCGGCCAGGCTCGCAGGCAGGTCCTCGGGCGTTATTTCCAGCTGCGTAAACAGCGCCGCCGGGTCGGTAATCAGGTCAGCCTGCTGGCGCTGCCAGTCCGGCAACTCCCAACCGGCCGCTTCCTGCGTTATCATGAGGGTCTGTTGATGTTTCATCTGCGCCTCTGCTGGAGTTCATTTTTTCGCCCGGCAAGGCGGAGTGAGTGCAGCATAGTCATTCTTATGTCAGCGATCGACAACACGGCTGGGCGGAAAAAGGGACCCAGCCCTGCGGGTTGCGCCTGCACACTCGCCACTCGTCGTTACAAGTCGCTCATTTGATGCAACCCAACATCTCTCCTTGCGCCTAGATTAGCGAGCATGCAGGTGCAACAGAGGTGCAGATGAAACATCAACAGACCCTATCAACCGCTCAAGTTGCATACATCAACTCTTTGGAAAAGTTTTATGGCCAACTATTCTACCAGCGAATTCAAGTCTGGCTTGAAAGTGATGCTCGATGGCGACCCCTGCTCCATCATCGAAAACGAATTTGTGAAGCCGGGCAAGGGCCAGGCATTCAGCCGCGTGAAACTGCGCAACCTGCGTAACGGCAAAACCTGGGAGCGCACCTTCAAGTCCGGCGAGTCCCTGGAAGGCGCCGACGTGATGGATGTGTCCATGCAGTACATCTTCAATGACGGTGAATTCTGGCACTTCATGGACCAGACCTCGTTCGAGCAGAAGCAGGCCGACGACACAGCCGTGCGCGACGCCAAGCAATGGCTCAAGGAAGAAGACATCTGCGAGGTCACCCTCTACAACGGTGAGCCGCTGTCCGTGAGCCCGCCAAATTTCGTGGAGCTGGAAATCACCGAAACCGACCCGGGCCTGAAAGGCGATACCGCCGGCACTGGCGGCAAGCCCGCCACCCTGAGCACCGGCGCCGTGGTTCGCGTTCCGTTGTTTGTACAGACCGGTGAAATCGTCAAGGTCGACACCCGGACCGGCGACTACGTGGGGCGCATCAAACAGTAGCCATGAGCGACTGGCAACCCACCGCCTCCCTCGAGGCCATCAAGGCGCGCGCTGAGCTGTTACGCACAGTGCGCGCCTTTTTTGATGCCCGCAACGTGCTGGAAGTGGATACCCCGCAGTTGGCCCATTACGGCGTCAGTGACCTGCACATCCAGTGCATCGCGGTGCCCGGTTACGGCTACCTGCAAAGCTCCCCGGAATACCACATGAAACGGATGCTCGCCGCCGGCAGCGGGCCGATCTATCAGGTCTGCAAGGCGTTCCGGGATGGCGAGGCCGGAGGACGGCACAACCCGGAATTCACCATGCTGGAATGGTATCGGCCGGGCTTTGCTCTGGATGACCTGGTGCAGGAATGCCTGAACCTGTTCGCTAAATTGTTCCCCGTCGCGCCCGCGCAACGCTACCGTTTCCGCGACCTGTTCGCCGACGTGACCCAGCTGGACCCGCTCACCGCCAGTGATCAGGACCTGATTGCCTGCGCCGAATCCCATGACGCTCCCCACGGCCTGAACAAACCCGCCGCAGTGGATTACCTGATGGCCACCCAGGTGGAAGCCGCACTCCCCGCCGAACAACTCTCTGTGGTTACCGACTTCCCCGGCTGGGCCTGCGCCCTCGCGCAAACCCATGAAGACAAGGATGGCGCCATCGTCGCGCGCCGCTTTGAAATCTATTACCGGGGGCTGGAGCTGGCCAATGGTTATCAGGAGCTCACTGATGCGAAAGAGCAACGCCGACGTTTCGAGCAAGACAATATTCAGCGGGCACAGCATGGCCTGAACCGCATGGACGCCGACCCTTATTTGCTCGACGCGATGCAAAACGGCCTGCCAGACTGTAGCGGTGTCGCCATGGGCGTAGAACGGTTGTTAATGGCCCAACTGGCTACCGCTCAAATTAGCAAAACCTTGGGGTTCGATTGGAGCAGAGCCTAACCTTCGCTTTCCCTGCCCCCGCGCCAGCTTGCCACCCTCGAGCTGCTGTCCCTGGGCCTGCCCAACAAGGAATCTCCATCCAGCTCAATATCTCACCGACCACCGTCCGGGAATATGTCTCCGATCTACTGGGTTTGTTTGAGTGTGACAACCACACTCAGGCCGTGCTGAAGGCTCGGAGACTGGGGGTTTATTCTGGATTAACGGGCGCGCCCTCGTATCAGCCCAGCGTGCGCACAAACTGGAGCAGCGCAGCATTGACCTCCTGGGGGCGCTCCTGCTGGATCCAGTGGCCCGCCTCGGGCAACAGGACTACGTCGCGCAGGTCCTGGCAAACAGTGCCCAAGGTGTCGACGAGCTGCTCCCGTGTGGCACCGGCCAGCACCGAATCTCCCGCACCGCCAATAAACAGCGTCGGCATCTCAACGGTCGCGCCTTCAAGCTCCGTCGTTATTTCCCAGTTGCGGCGCAGGTTTCGGTAGTAATTCAGGCCCCCGCGAAATCCGGCGCGCTGTAACTCCTCAGTAAAGTAGTCCAGTTCCTCCTGACTCAGCCAGTCCGGCAAGCCCTTTGGTTTACCCAACCGTTTAATCCAGCCGCCGGCCTTATAGTGTCGGTCCGTAATTTCAGGCGCCTCCCGCGGCGCGCCAGGCGACTGATAGAGGCGCAACAGCAGACCATAAGGGTCGGCGTCATATTCGACCTCCGCCACGCCCGGCGTCTGGTGGTACAAAACGTAGAAGAACCGGTCAGCAAATTTCTGTTTCCAGGCTTCATCGTCCGGACGTGAGGGCCGCCCCCGATAGGGCACACTCATCGCAACCAGCCCCGAGAAGCGATGCGGGTACAGCAGAGCGGTATGCCAGGCCACGATCGCGCCCCAGTCGTGGCCAACAAGCAGTGCCTTCTCTTCGCCCAGCGCATCGAGAATACCGACGACATCGCCAGCGAGCTGGCGGATATCGTAATCCTCCACCGCTGGCGGGGCGTCGGTGCTGCCATAGCCACGCATATCCGGCGCCACAACCCGATACCCTGCCTCGGCCAGCGCCCGAATCTGGTGCCGCCAGGAGAACCAGGATTCTGGCCAACCGTGCACCAGTAGCACCAGCGGCCCAGCCTCACCCGCTGTCGCCAGACGTATGCGAATGCCGTTGGCCTCGACGAAGTGGAAGCTGATATCAGACAAAGGGGATTGGGTATTCATTGAGACTCTCTCGTTTGCAGGGTGGCGTAACCGGCTCGCCGACCTTTCAACAGAAAATGATTGTGCCATTCGATCCGGGATGTCGAGCAATACCGCGATTGCCGCTGGTATCTTCTCTGACAACCATCCAAAAAAAGCCGCACCCAGATCATAGGCACGGCCTCTTTCTTTTCCATTCACAACGCACATCCTGCGTTGCCATTTTTATTTCCAAATATTAATAACTATTACGCCACTGCCGTTTGCACCACTGAATTGGCTCGCCCAACGGTCTCCGCAATCAGCTCGCCAATACGATCAATCACCGACGGCGGGAAATCGTGGCCCATGCCGGGAATGATGGCGAGCTTGGCACCACGAATATGACGGGCCGACGCTTTGCCACCGGCAGGGCGGATCAGCGGATCGGCACCGCCATGAATCACCGTGGTCGGGCACTGGATCTGCTTCAAGGTTTTGGTCAGCGAGCCGGTGGCCATGACCGCCAGGAACTGGTTGCGGATGCCGCGCGGGTTGATACCACGCGCCCAGGACACCCGGTACATGGCGGCCAGCTCATCCTGCCCCTGGGGCAAGGTACCGCCCAACTTGGCCATCATCTCCAGGCCAAACGCTACAAACTGCTCTTCGGTTTCCACTTTCACCCGCGGCGCCACCAAGGTTCTCAGCGCTGCCGGTTTTGGCGGTGGCAGCAGCGGGCTGTTGTTGCTGGACATGATCGAGGTCAGAGACAACACCCGTTCCGGGTGCGTGCCGGCCATCAGCTGGCTAATCATGCCGCCCATGGAGGCGCCGACAAAATGCGCCCGATCAATCTTCAGGGCATCCAGCAGCCCGACGGTATCGGCCACCATATCGTGCAGTGTGTAAGCGCTCTCCACCGACAGGCCCACCATGCTGCGCAGGATCGCGGATATCGGCCCCTGGTTGATGGGCTTGCGAATCCGAGTGGATTTACCCACGTCCCGGTTATCGAACCGGATGACCCGATACCCCTTGTCTGCCAGCGCATCCAGCAGCGGATCCGGCCAGAACACCATCTGCGCCGACAACCCCATGACGAACACGATGGGCTCTCCGCTTTCCGGGCCACGACTCTCATAAAAAAGCTCGATTCCATTACTGGCGACCGTGCCTGACTGCATAAGTGACCCCTTCCTGTACTGGCCTGTTCTTGTGGGGCAGCGTCGCGATGGATTCGCTGCCAATGAATCAACATAGAAAAGGGCAGCCCAAACCTCAAGCCCCACCCCGCAATCGCAAGCCGATTGGCTTATTCGGCCGGCGGCACGGCCGGTGAAACGGTAATGGCGCGCCACAGCATATCGAACAGTACACCGTGCTGATCCGCCAAGCGCCCCGGCCGGTCACGTAATAAATGCATCTGGGAAACCCGCAGCAAGACTCCATAAAAGAAATCCAGCAGGATCGGGGTCGCCACCTGGTCATTGAGAATGCCCTGATCCTGACCTTCGTGCAGAACACTGAGAAACAACTCGGTCAGCCGCTGCTGACCCGGCGTGCTGTCACTGCCCCAGCGCCCGGGGTACACCGAGTTGATCATCATCCGTCCCATTTGCGGATTACGATCAAAGAAATCCAGCACCACCCAGAACACCTTGCTGAGCCGGTCGCGAAAGGTGTCAATGCCGGCGAGATGATCCAGCATGCGCTCAGCCAACTGGCCCAGCCCGTGGTGCAGGCAGGCACTCAACAGGGCTTCCTTGCTGCCCTGCTGGGCATCGCCGTAGTAGCGGTAGAGCGTTTGCAGGCTGCATCGCGCAGCCCGGGCGATCTGCTGCAGGCTGACTTGGTGGAACTCCGAATCCGCGAAAACCTGCACCGCGGCCCATTCGATACGCTCGCGAACTGCGGGGTCCTGCCGGGTTGTCGGCAAAGGCTCAGCATGGCGCTGCATTACCATTACTCCTAACTCATTTACGTGTACACGTTAAAACAACCCCTAAGGTGTAATCGATATTACACATATGTAGGACAGTATCTCCAGTGAAATTGACTCACCAATCCCACCCTTCTAGGCTCGACTCACTTTGTCACCAACCAATGTCACATTAAGTGTAAGAAAAATTACACTGTGACCGGCACCCTGCAAGGAGTCTGCAATGCCTGTTCGCAAAATGAAGCTGGCCGGTCGTGGCGGACGCGTCGCCATCGTCGATGGTTTGCGCACACCGTTCGCCCGTATCGCTACTCACTACAAGAATCTTAACGCCATCGATTTGGGCGCCATGGCCGTGAAGGAACTGATGGCCCGCAACAACCTGACCCAGCATGAAATTGAACAGCTGGTGTTCGGGATGACAGTGATGATTCCCGAGGCCCCCTTCATTGCCCGCGAAATCGCGCTTTCATTGGGCATGGATACCGTAGACGCCTATTCCATTACCCGCGCTTGCGCCACCAGTTTCCAGACCGCTGCCAGCGTGGCGGACAACATTGTCGCCGGCTACACCGACATGGCCATCGCCGGTGGCACCGACTCCACCAGCAACGCCCGGGTGCCGCTGTCATCGGAACTGAGTGCGGTGCTGCGTGACGTAAGCTTTGCCAAAACACTGAAAGAGCGCATCAAGCTGCTCAGCCAGCTCAAGGCTCGCGACCTGCTGCCCCAGGCCCCGTCCATCACCGAATACTCGGTGGGCGAAACCATGGGTGAGAGCACCGAAAAAATGGTTAAGAAGTGGGGTGTCAGCCGTCAGGAACAGGATGATCTGGCCCATGCTTCCCACAGCAACGCCGCCCGCGCCTGGGCCGAAGGCCGTCTGGACCGTCAGGTGATGACCGCCCATCTTCCCAACGGCATTACCCTCAAAGACGACAATCTGGTGCGCAAACAGTCCGAGCGCGAGGGCTACAGCAAACTCAACCCGGTGTTCGACCGTGAGACCGGTTCGGTCACCGCCGGCAATAGCAGCCCGCTCACCGACGGCGCCGGCGCCCTGTTGATGATGAGCGAAAAGAAAGCCAAGGCATTGGGCTACCAACCGCTGGGCTACATCCGCTCCTACGCATTCGCGGCACGCACGCCCCAGGATGACCTGCTCATGGGTCCGGTGCTGGCTGCTCCCGCCGCCATGGCCCGGGCCGGGCTGGCGCTCAGCGACCTGACCCTGGTGGACATGCACGAAGCCTTTGCCGGCCAAGTGGCCTGCAACCTGCGCGGCCTGGCCGATGACGACTATGTACGCAGCCAGACCGGCCTCGCTGCACTGGGCGAAGTGGATCGCAGCATTCTCAACGTCAATGGCGGCTCCCTCGCCTATGGCCACCCGTTCGGCGCCACCGGCGCCCGCGTGATCAGCCAGGCACTCCACGAGTTGCAACACCGCGGCGGCGGGCTGGCCCTGACCACCGCCTGTGCCGCCGGCGGCATCGGTGCCGCCATGGTGCTGGAAACCGAATAACCCGCTTATCAATGCAATCACATACAGGATGACAGCAACATGTTTAACCTACTGATGAACTGGATGCGGGATAACAAGATCCTGCCACAAATTTCCGACACCGAGCGCCAGGCACTGGAAGCCGGTGACGTCTGGATCGACGGACAGTTTTTTGGCGGCAAGGTGGATTTCGAATCCATCCTCGCGGAAAACTATGACCAACTGTCCGAGCACGAACAGGCCTACATTGATGGTCCGGTGGAAGAACTGCTGAAAAGGGCCGATGCCTACACGCTGTCGCGCACCCGCAAACTGCCGGACGAACTGTTCACCTTCATGGCCGAAAACGGTTTCTTCGGCATGCAGATCGCCAAGGAATACGGCGGCAACCCCATGTCCACGCAAGCCAAGTCCTGCATCATGGCCAAGGTCAGCTCACACTCCGGCCTACTCAGCGCCATGGTAGTGATCCCCAACTCCTTGGGCGCCGCTGAACTACTCGGCCACTACGGCACCGATGAGCAGAAGCAGTATTACCTGCCGAAACTCGCCACCGGCGAATTTATTCCCTGCTTTGGTTTGACCGAACCCACCGCCGGCTCCGATGCCGCGTCCATCAGGGCGGAAGGCCAGGTATTCAAAGACAGCGACGGCGAGATCAAATTCAAGCTCAACTTCCGCAAGCGCTATATCACCCTGGCACCGGTCTCCAATTTGATTTCCCTGGCTGTGCGCTTGCACGACCCGGAAAACCTGCTGGGTAAAGGCGAAGACGCAGGCATCACCGTGGTACTGCTGGAAAAAGGCCTGGACGGCCTGCACATTGGTGACCACCACCAACCCATCGGCGAGCATTTCCCCAACGGCCCGATCGTCGGTCGTGATGTGATCGTCCCAGCCAGCAACGTACTTGGCGGCATAGAGCACGCCGGCACCGGCTGGAAAATGCTGATGGAAGCGTTGGCCGGCGGGCGCATGGTCTCCCTGCCCGCCACCGGTATCTGCGGCATTCGCCACGGCGCCATGATCGCCGGCGCCTACTCCATGGTGCGCCAGCAGTTCGGTATTCCCGTGGGCCGCATGGAAGGCGTTGAGCACAAGATCGGTAAAGCCGCCGGCATGACCTATGCCTTTGATGCCGCCCGCGTATTCGGCTGCTCCGCCGTCGACAAAGGCATTCAGCCGCCGGTAACGTCGGCCATCATGAAAGCCTACTCCACGGAAATGGGCCGCGACACCGGCACCGATGCCATGGACGTGACCGCCGGTTATGGCGTCATGCAGGGCCCCAACAACACCATGGGTCGCCTCTATAATTCCGCCCCGGTGAGCGTCACCGTGGAAGGCGCCAACATCATGACCCGCACCCTGATGATCTTCGGTCAGGGCGCCACCCGCTGCCACCCCTACGCCTACAACGTGGTGCAGGCCGTAGAGAACAACGACACCAGCGCCTTTCGTAAAAACCTAACCGGCTGGATGATCCAGTTCCTGCTCGGTTTCGTGATGAGCATCGTGCGCGGTGTCACCCGCGGCTGGTTCACCGTGAAGGTGCCCGACGTGGAGCCGAAGACCAAGAGCATCTACCGTCGCCTGGGTTGGGCGGCTACCCGCTTCGGCCTGCTTACCAACCTGGCCATGTTCTTCGTGGGCGGAAAACTGAAAGCCCGCGGCAACCTGACCGGCCGTTACGCCGATGTCGTTGCTTGGTTGTACATCACCACCTCCGCCCTGCGTCGCTATGAAGCAGAAGGCCGCAAGGCGGAAGACCTGGCACTGGTTCAATACGCCGGTGAATACGGCCTAACCCAGATCCAGCAAGCTTTCGAAGGCATCTACGAAAACTTCGGCGGTCCGGTGGGCGTGATCCTAAAAACCGTCGGCCGCATTGGCCTGGGCCTCAACCCGCTGGCCAAGCTGCCTAACGACCAGCTCAGCCACAAAGCGGCACTGGCCCTGCAAAGCTACGGCGACCAATACAAGCGCCTGGTCGGCGGTAACTATATGCCGGAAGAAAGTGATGAGGGCCTCGGCCGCCTGCTCAAGGCGTTCCGCCTGACCACCGAAGCAGAACCGGTTCGCGGAAAAATTCGCGCTGCACAAAAAGCCCGCAAACTGGGTAAAGGCAAAGTGGAAGCCATGGCTTCCCAAGCCGCTGAACAAAGCGTGATTTCCGATGCGGAACTGGCCACCCTGAACGCTGCCACCGAGGCCTGCTTGCTGGCTATCGAAGTAGACGTCTTCACCAAAGACGAGTACTACGGCGCCGGCGGCATCCCCGCCATGAGTGCCACCGGTGACGGCGGCATGGAGCCGTTGTCCCCGGCGGCGCTGGCCAAGGCGTCCGGCGAGTAACCGCGCCTGCTCTTAACGCTCACGGGCCAGCCCCGACTGGCCCGATCGACCCTGCCCTCACGCCGCCTGACCGGCTAAGGTTTGGCGGCACAACAACAAAACAACGGACAGCCTTATGAGCTTTCAGGCCCGCCTTATCAAAGCCGTCACCCGGCGTACCATCAAACGCTCCGGCCTTAACGAAGCGCAGCTGGTGCGCCACCTTCGCAAAGTCTTCAACGATACCCCGGTGCTGACCCTGCTGCCCCGCGGAGTCAACGTCACCCGCGTGGAGCAGCCTGCGTTTACCGGCGACCGCATCAGCGTGAAGCAGCCCAATATGACGGTACTTTACCTGCATGGTGGCGCCTACATCGGGGGCATCACCAAGACCTACCACAACCTGGCCGGGCGGCTAGCCAAAAAACTGCAAGCCGACGTTTACTTGCCGGTGTATCCCTTCGCACCCGAACATCCCTTCCCCGCCGCCGTGAATCGGGTAATGGAAGCCTACGAATATCTGTTAAGCCTGGGCAAACGGCCGCAGGACATCGTCATTGCCGGCGATTCCGCCGGCGGCGGACTGACCCTGGCCACCCTGCTGCACATCCGCGACAAGGGGCTGGAACAACCCCGTTGTGCAGTGACCTTTTCGCCGGCCAGCAACGCCTTCCCGGACGACAAGATCCTGGATGCGCTGGATCCCAGCGATGCCATGCTATCTGCCGACATCATCCGCACCGTTATCGATATCTATATCCCCAACCCGGACGACCGCAGCCACCCTTACGCGTCCCCCTGCCTGGGCGACTACACCGGCATCTGCCCGCTACTCATTACCGCCAGCACCGATGAAGTGCTGTACGCCGATGGCAAACGGGTACGACGTGCAGCCGAACAGGCCGGCGTTAGAGTGGAATGGATTGAACGCCCCGGCGTGTTCCATGTGTGGCCGATCATGGTGCCGTTCCTCCCGGAAGCGAACAAAGACCTGAAACGGGTTGTCGCATTTATTCAGGACGCAGGCTGACATCCGCCGGGCAGACCCGGTCATTGCCGACCACTGCCCAACCCTTTTTACTGGATTCAGCCCACAAGGAGTCGGCATGAGCGCATTACTGCCCCGTATTCACCCGGACGATTACTGCAACGAAGACCTGCCCACCCTCAGCCAACCCTGGTGGCAGACGCTACCATCCGACTTTCACGCCAAGCCGGATCACTTCCTTGCAGACGGTGACACCAGCTGGCGCATCAGCAGCACCGCCGCCGTAGACACCCTGGCCCGCACTGGCTTGGCCTGCATGGCCGGCGCGGCGGCGCTACCCGCCACATTGAACGCCGCGCGCCAGCGTGAAGAACGGCAACTGGCGGACTTCTACCGGCCCTTTCTGGAGGCCGGCGACCCCAATATTTTCTTCACCCCGCCCACCACGCCGGCGGACATCAAACGCACCCCGGTATCCAGTTACCATTTTCAACCGGAGGATGGCGACGCACACACCCTGCATTTCAGGTCACCATTTACACCGAAAAATCCGGCCCTGAAAGATCGTTACCTGGACCACGCGCGCAACGGCACTGCTTGGGCGCAGCACTGGCGTCATCACGACGGTCCGCGCCCTACCTTAGTGATGATTCACGGCTTTGTGGCTGACCCTTACTGGCTAAACACCCGCTGGCTAGCCCTGCCCTGGTTCTACAAACAGGGCTTCGATGTGTTGCTCTACACCCTGCCCTTCCATGGCCGGCGCAAAAGCCGTTTCGCCCCGTTCAGTGGCGCTGAGTTTTTCAGCCAAGGCATGGCTACGCTCAACGAAACCTTTGCCCACGCCATTCATGACCTGCGTGTGTTCATGCAAATGCTGCGCGAGCAAGGCTCACCGGCCATCGGCGCCACCGGCATTTCTCTGGGGGGTTACACCACCGGGCTGCTGGCTGCACTGGAAAAGGACCTGGCCTTTGCCATTCCCAATGTGCCGCTGGTCAGCGTGATCGACCTGATGAAAAGCTGGTTCCCGATCAACCAGCAAGTGAAGCTATTGAGCCGGGTCTACGACACCAACACCGCCGGCCTTCGCGAAATCACCGCGCTGCATTCGCCGCTAACCTGGCCCTGCCAGGTATCGCAGAGCGGGCGCATGATCATCGGCGGCGCCGGCGACCGCTTCGCCCCGCCCAAGCACAGCCACCTGCTGCGCCAGCACTGGAACAATTGCGATGTGCACTGGTTCCCGGGCAACCACTTACTGCATCTGGATCAAGGGCTATATCTGAAAGCCATGCGAGATTTCATGCGCGAGGCGCTGGAGGAAAAATCGATAGAACTGAGTGCATGAGGAAACAAGGGGCGAGTTTCGAGTTTCGAAGATCAAAACCGGAACAGTCAGTAGCAACAGGTTTTTTGCCTTTCGAAACTCGCGTCTCGTGACTCGCTTGTGCAGCAGGCCTAACCCCGCGATTTCGCCCTGATCGCTTGCAGGCAAGCTCCCACGATCAATCAGTTGTCTTGTCCACCTTGAACAGCGCCGCCGTACCGGCGCCGCAGGAAACCACGGTTTTCATCATGGTTTCCACGCCGATTTCCGGGTGCAATTCCACTAGTGACGCATCCAGATGGTAGATAAATCCACTGGTGGGATTGGGGCCGGTGGGAACGAACACGGTGACGTGGCCATCCGCATGGCGGGACGTAACCAATGCCGTAACGGACACATCTGTGTCCCTGCCATACAACCACACCCGCGCCACTTCACCGCGGCTGAACGGGCTGTCGGCACTGCTTCCCATTAACTGGGCTATCACTTCACGCACCGTGGTATAGCCGGGCAGGCGCGTCATGACATGTTCTTCCCACTGCTGCCAGGCCCAGCTGCCCAGGCGGGTCGCCACCAGAGTACCTACCAGAAAACACAGCACCAACACCGCCAGCACCGATAACCAGTCCGCCACAAACTTGGGCAACCCAAAAGCGCTGATAAACACCGAGGTAAACGGCGCGATCAACTCGGTCACCGTCTGATAAATCCATTTGAAGAAAAACACGATGATGGAAATGGGCAACAGAATAGTCAGCCCACCCAGCAACGACTTGCGGATAAAGAACCAGATGCGACTGGAACCGTTCATCGATTTTCCCCTTGATGGATAATAGGCCGCAGCACGCCAGAAAACCCGGTACTGTTGCGTGCCGCGTCACTCATACCAAATACGATTAATAAAAAGACAACGCTCGCCGGCCGGGGTTCGCACCTCCACCTCGTCATCTACCTGCTTCTTGAGCAAGGCCCGAGCCAGCGGCGCGTCGATACTGATGAACCCTCTGCTCGCATCGGTTTCATCCGGGCCCACTAGCCGGTAGGTTTCGGTATCACCGGCTTCGTTTTCCAGCTCCACCCAGGCACCGAAAAAAACCCGACTCTGGTCCTCCGGCACCCGATCCACCACGGTCATGTCGTCCAGACGTTTGCTGAGAAAGCGCACCCGCCGATCAATTTCCCGTAACTGTTTCTTGCCGTAGATATATTCCGCATTCTCCGAACGGTCACCCTGGGCCGCGGCTTCCTGCACTGCCTGGGTGACCACCGGCCGCTTTTCCTTCCACAGGTACTGCAGCTCATCGTTGAGCTTATGGTAGCCCTCAACGGTGATGTACTTGGAAGCGGGTGTGCCCTTTGGTCGCCAGCGGCCCATGGCCTATACCTCGAAGATCCGGTGCAGTTCCCGCAACCCTTTGAACTCCAGCGTATTGCCGGCGGGATCCTGTACAAAAAAAGTGCCTTGCTCGGCGGGCTGGCCCACGAACCGCTCACGGGGTTTCAGCAGGAACGGCCAGTCATGCTCATAAATCCGCTCCACCAAGGTTTCCCAAGTGGCAAAATCCAGCACCACGCCAAAATGCGGCATGGGCACCGGGTGGCCATCCACTTCGCTGTAACCTTGTATGGGCACCAAATCGTCGCCCTTATGCAGGGAAAGCTGGTGGCCATGCAGATCTACATCTACCCAATTGGGCGCATCACGCCCCCGGCGAGCGCCCAACACCCGACAGTAAAAGTCGGCGGCGTCTTCCAGGTCATTTACCAAAAAGGCCAGATGAAAGGCCGGTTGTTTTTCCATCGTCTACCGCTCTTGCTAAACTCTTGTCATCAGCTTGGTACCAGCACGCTCTGAGATGCGTTGCTCGTGATGCTATTGGGCCAGTTGAAAGTTCAAAGTTTAAAAGCGCGGAATAGCTCGTCATTTTGCTTTTCCCCTTGCCAGCGCTTTATCTCTGGAGCGCGAGGCGCAGGAAGACCAAATAGCATTGGCCCTGCTTCGCGTTTCAACTTTAAACTTTGAACTGCCATACCCTGGTACCAAGCGCGCCCATACTACTAGAGGAACCCTGCGCATGTCTGTCACCCGTGCTCCCTGGCCCGCCACCCGACTGCGCCGCATGCGCCGCAATGACTTTTCCCGCCGGCTGATGCGCGAGCACACCCTCACCGTGGACGACCTGATCTACCCGGTATTTGTGCTGGAAGGCAGCAACCAGACCGAAGCCGTACCCTCCATGCCCGGTGTAGAACGCAAGAGTATTGACCTGCTAGTGGAAGAAGCCCGTGAGCTGGCCGATTTGGGGGTTCCTGCCATGGCGCTGTTCCCGGTCACCCCGAGCGACGTGAAAACCCTGGATGGCCGCGAAGCCTGGAACCCGGACGGGCTGGCCCAACGCGCCGTACGCGCCATCAAGGCAGCCGTGCCAGAAATGGGCGTGATTACCGATGGCGCCCTGGATCCGTTCACCACCCACGGCCAGGACGGCATCATCGATGACAACGGCTACGTGCTCAACGATGTGACCGTGGACGCACTGGTCAAACAGGCACTGTCCCATGCTGACGCCGGCGCCGACATGGTGGCCCCATCGGACATGATGGACGGCCGCATCGGCGCCATCCGCGAGGCCCTGGAAAACCACGGCCACATCCACACCCGCATCATGGCCTACTCCGCCAAGTACGCCAGCGCCTACTACGGGCCGTTCCGTGATGCCGTGGGCTCCGCTGGGAACCTGGGCAAAGCGGACAAGACCACCTACCAGATGGACCCGGCCAACTCCGACGAAGCCCTGCACGAAATCGCCCTGGACCTGGCGGAAGGCGCCGACGTGGTGATGGTGAAACCGGGCATGCCCTACCTGGATGTGGTGCGCCGGGTAAAAGACGAATTCAAAGTCCCTGTATACGCCTACCAGGTGAGCGGCGAATACGCCATGCACATGGCCGCCTTCCAGAATGGTTGGCTGGATCAGGACAAGGTAATGATGGAATCCCTACTGGCCTTCAAGCGTGCCGGCGCCGATGGCATCCTCACCTATTTCGCCAAGGCGGCAGCACTAAAACTGAAAGCCCAACGCTAACACCACGCAGGCCAGCGGCCCCCTCCCCGCCAAGGGGTGGCCCGCCGGCCTGTTGCGACTACCCGGCACAACCGCTCTTAGCGATAACAAACGCTCACCCACCCCCTACCATCAACACCCTGTTGACTGGCTTTTGAAGCTCCCCGCACGGCCAACCCTGCCAATGTAAAACGCCGGGGGCCGGATATTATTCCGCTGTTTTCTGCTGATTCTATTATTGGGTCTCTGGCCCTAGGAGTAATACCGATGCGCACTCTAATGATCGTGCTGGGCCTTGCTGTGTCTAGCCTTACCACCGCCGACACTCGCGCCCCCACCGACGACGAAATGCAGCAACTGGATATCATCCAGCAATCCTGGATTTTCCAGGGCTGATTGGTTTTCAGATCAGAAAAGCCGGCCCACGCGCCGGCTTTTTTGTCGCTCATCGTCTGCGTTCCTCACATCTGCCATCATTTGCTGCTTTCTGCCACCCATCCCTCGCGATACTCTGGATCATGCTCGATAAGCTGATCGGCCGGCGCGGACACAAAATCATTTCCCGGCTGTCATTACCGTGTCACATTAATGTCATGGAATAGGGGTCCCACAACCCGGTTCCGGTCAGGACGACACCATGAATGCTTTCTCCAATGAACAGGGTGGCAACGAGCACCACGCCATCGACTCCAGCAACGGCAACCTCAGCAACCCGGACCACTACCTGAACCGGGAACTAAGCCTGTTGCAGTTCAATCTGCGCGTGCTGGAGCAAGCCTCGGACGAAAACCACCCGCTGATGGAACGGCTGAATTTCCTGCTGATTTTTTCCAGCAACATGGACGAGTTTTTCGAAATTCGCGTGGCCGGCCTGAAGAACAAATTGGAAACCGGCACTGGACAACCGGGACCGGATGGCATGCTCGCCGACGAGCTGCTCAGGGAAATCAGTCGCATCACCCACGAGGCGGTGGATCGCCAGTACCGTATTCTCAACGACATTTTGCTCCCCGCCCTGCGCGAAGAGGGTGTGGACTTTCTTCGCCGGGAAGACTGGACCGAAGCGCAGGTTGAATGGGTCAAAAAATATTTTCGCGAGCAGGTGTATCCGGTACTCACTCCCATCGCGCTGGACCCGTCCCACCCTTTCCCGCGCCTGGTGAACAAGACCCTGAACTTCATTGTTCCGCTGGACGGCAAGGACGCCTTTGGCCGTTCCACCGGGCTGGCCATCGTGCCCGCGCCGCGCTCCCTGCCCCGCCTGATTCGTATCCCTGATGAAATCAGCGAAGGCGGCGACGATAATTTCGTTTTTTTGTCCTCCATGATTCATGCCCACGTGTCCGACCTTTTTCCCGGCATGAAGGCCACCGGCTGCTACCAGTTCCGGGTGACCCGCAACGCAGACATGGAAGTGGACGAGGAAGCCGAAGATCTCGCCAGCGCCCTGAAAGGTCAGCTGCTCTCACGCCGTTACGGTGACGAAGTGCGCCTGGAGGTCGCGGACAACTGCCCCCGGCACCTGATGCATTATTTGCTAGAGCAGTTCGAGCTGACCACAGACGACCTGTACGAAGTGAATGGTCCTGTGAACCTGGCGCGCATGTTTACCAGCGTAAACCGCCCACGCCTGCACTACTCGCCCTTCACACCCAAGCTGGCGCCTGCGGTGAAAAAGAACGAAACCATTTTTGATGCCATCGATCAGGGCGACATTCTGCTGCACCACCCCTACGAATCGTTCCAACCGGTCATCAACCTGCTGGCCGAAGCCGCGCGCGACCCCAAGGTACTGGCCATCAAGCAGACACTGTACCGCACCGGCACCAAATCGGAAATTCTTGATCACTTGGAAACGGCGGCACGCAACGGCAAGGAAGTCACCGCCATCGTGGAGCTACGCGCCCGCTTCGATGAAGAATCCAACATCGAAGGCGCTCGACGCCTGCAGGAAGCCGGCGCCATCGTGGTATACGGTGTGGTGGGTTACAAAACCCACGCCAAAATGCTGCTGGTGGTACGTCGTGACGGCGACGGCATCAAGCGCTATGTGCACCTTGGCACGGGCAACTACCACACCAAGACTACCAAGCTGTACACCGACTATGGCCTGATGACCTGTGAAAAAAGCATGGGCCAGGACGTGCACAAAATCTTTCAGGAACTGACGGGTATGGGCAAGGCAGCACGGCTCAAGCAGCTGAAGCATGCGCCGTTCACCCTGCACACTTCCATTATCGAGTGGATCGACTTTGAAACCGAGCAGGCACTGGCCGGGAAACCGACGCGCATTATTGCCAAGTTCAACTCTCTGACTGAAGAAAACATCATGCAGGCGCTCTATCGAGCGAGTCAGGCTGGCGTGGAGATAGATCTGATCGTGCGCGGCATCTGCTGCCTGAAGCCCGGCATTCCCGGGTTATCAGACAACATCCGTGTGCGCTCCATTATCGGCCGCTTTCTGGAACACACCCGGATCTACCATTTTCATCACGGTGGCGATGACCTTGTGTACTGCTCCAGCGCCGACTGGATGGACCGCAACCTGTTCAACCGCGTGGAAACCTGTTTCCCGGTTAACGACCCGGTGCTCAAGGCACAAATCCTGGAACAGGGCCTGCACATCTACCTGCGCGACAACAATCGCGCCTGGGAACTACAACCGGACGGCAGCTACCAACGGGCGCATCCCCAGGACGGAGAAGACATCTTTATTGCCCAACAGACGCTGCTGGACACGCTGGGGGGATAAGGGCAGCTTCTAGCTTTCAAGATGGCATCCCGCTTGAAGCGGGATACCATCTTGAAAGCTGTTTTCATTCTCACAACTAGAAGCTGGAAGCCCGCCGCTACTCTCCTGTTTTTTTCACGCCAACACCAACTCGTACCCTGCTGACTGGAAGTAATCCTGTTCCTGCTCCAGGTCCGCCTGGGTGAGCGGATGCTCCTCCAGCCAGCCCGGCGGGAAGGTAATTGCAAGCCGATCACCTCGAGCCTGCAACTGGATATCCGGGACGCATTCATCGCTGCGCGCATGGTGCAAACGCACTGCCAAACGCAACACCAGGCACAGCCGCAACAATCCGGCCTGCTCGCCGTCCGGCAATTCCGCCAGCGCTGCCAGTGGCACCTTTCTGCGATGCCCGCGCACCATCAACGCCACCATCTGCTGCTCCTGGCGGGAAAACCCCGGCAGGTCGGAATTGGTGACCAGGTAAGCCCCGTGCTTGTGAAACTGACTGTGCGACACCGCCAGCCCCACCTCGTGAAGCAACCCGCCCCAACGCAAGGTATCGGCGGCCTCATCACCTTCGATCTGCCAGTCACTGGCCACTTGCTGGTAGAGCGCCTGCGCCGTGGCGCACACCCGCTCCGCCTGGCTACTTTCCACATGGTGGCGATTCATCAACGCCTGAATGCTGCGATCACGCACATCTTCGTGGCCGAAACGGCCCAACAGATCGTACAACAAGCCTTCACGCAGGGCGCCACTGGACACCTCCATCTGGTCGATACCCAACTGCTCGAAAATGCCGTACAGAATAGCCAGGCCGGAGGCAAAAATGGGTTGCCGGTCTTCACGCAAGCCTTTCAGATCGAGCTTGTCCACAGCACCGGCCTTGATCACCCGCTTGCGGACTTTTTTCATCCCATCCAGCGTGATACCAAACTCGGACCAGCCATTTTCCACACATACCTGGCTAATCGCCTTAATCGTGCCGGATGCCCCCACTGCCTGCTGCCAGCCCAGGCGCCGATAGTTGGCATGAATCGACAACACCTCCTGACGCGCTGCGGTCACCGCCCGGTCAAAGGCTTTCTCGGTGATCTCCCCGTTGGGGAAAAAACGCTGGGAGAAACTGACACATCCCATATGCAGTGATTCGGTTTCCGTGGATTCAAACCGCTCACCGATGATCAACTCCGTGGAGCCGCCACCGATATCCACCACCAGCCGCTGACCCGCATCATCCGCCAGAGTATGGGCCACCCCCAGATAAATCAGGCGCGCCTCTTCCCGGCCGGCCACCACTTCAATGTCGTGCCCAAGCACGGCCTCCGCACGGCGGATAAACTCCCGCGCATTACGCGCCTGGCGCAGGGTATTGGTTCCCACCACCCGCACGCTGCCACGGGGAATCCCGGCGATACGCTGGGCAAACCGGCCCAGACATTCCACCGCCCGCTCCTGGGTATCCGCATCCAGACGATTATCCTTGTCCAGTCCGGCCCCCAGCTGCACCTTCTCAGACAGCCCGTCGAGGATCTGGATTTCCCCCTGCGCCTGGCGGGCTACCACCATATGAAAACTGTTCGACCCCAAATCAATGGCAGCCAGATGTTCGCCATGCTCCATAATCACTCCTTCCTTTGAGCCGATTCTATCCAAAAATCATGGCGTTACGATGTCATAGGCAACAACTAAAGCAATAATTGACTGCCTCGCTTGAAATTCATCACCCGCGACCTGATATTATTCCCCATCGCAGGGCCCCGTTAGCAACCGTTCCGGGGCGCTGAAACCTTTATATCAGGAGAATTCAATGAGCGGCGAGATTATCAACGTGACCGACGCGGACTTCGAAGCCCAGGTCATCAACGCAGACGGCCCCGTGCTGGTCGATTACTGGGCGCCATGGTGCGGCCCCTGCAAAATGGTCGCGCCGATCCTTGAGCAACTGGTGGGCGAGTACGGCGACAAGCTGACCATTGCCAAAATCAACATTGATGACAACCCGGAAACGCCCAAGAAATACGGCGTACGTGGCATCCCCACCCTCACCGTATTCAAGAACGGTAACGTGGAAGCCACCAAAGTGGGCGCTCTGTCCAAGAGCCAGCTGACCGCATTCCTGGACAGCACCCTCTAAGAAAGCCGGCACTCCCCAACCCTCCTCCCCCGCGGGGGAGGGTTTTCCTGCTTGCAGCGTGTTACATCTTGCGTGTTGCATGCGGACCTCCACAGTGATAGATTCCAGAACCAGCTTTAATAAAGCACCCCCTTTAGTTAGTCCTCGGAACCTCTGGTTACCTATTTTCCTTATGGCCCCCTTTAGGCTTGCCGGGCCAGATTCCGAATAAACCGGATTATCACAACAACTGCAGCACCACGTGGTGCATCCTCTCAATTCATCCAAAGACACCAAATTAGACGCCAATGAATCTTTCTGAACTGAAGCAGAAGCCGATTGGAGAACTTCTGGACATTGCCAAGGAACTCGGCCTCGAGAACCTGGCAAGAACCCGCAAACAAGACGTTATCTTTTCCATCCTCAAGCGCGCCGCCAAAAATGGCTCCGACATTTACGGCGATGGCGTACTGGAAATCCTGCAGGATGGTTTCGGTTTCCTTCGTTCCGCTGAAGGCTCTTACCTGGCCGGCCCGGACGACATCTACGTCTCGCCCAGCCAGATCCGTCGCTTCAACCTGCGTACCGGCGACACCATCGCCGGGAAAATCCGGCCCCCCAAGGATGGCGAGCGTTACTTCGCCATGCTCAAGGTCAACGAAATCAACTTTGACCGTCCGGAAAACGCCAAGAACAAGATTCTGTTCGAGAACCTGACCCCACTATTCCCAACCCAGCGCCTGGTCATGGAAATCGGCAACGGTTCTACCGAGGACATCACCACCCGGGTGATCGATCTGGTGGCACCGATCGGTAAAGGGCAGCGCGGCCTCATCGTCGCACCGCCGAAAGCCGGTAAGACCATGCTGCTGCAAAGCGTCGCCCAGTCCATCGCCCGCAACAATCCCGAAACCCACATGATCGTACTGCTCATCGACGAGCGCCCGGAAGAGGTGACAGAAATGTCCCGTACCGTGCGCGGTGAAGTAGTGGCGTCCACCTTTGACGAGCCGCCGGCCCGTCACGTTCAGGTGGCCGAGATGGTGATCGAGAAAGCCAAACGACTGGTGGAACACAAGCAGGACGTGGTGATTCTGCTCGACTCCATCACCCGTCTGGCCCGTGCCTACAACACCGTGCAGCCCAGCTCCGGCAAGGTGCTCACCGGTGGTGTTGACGCCCACGCTCTGGAAAAACCCAAGCGTTTCTTCGGTGCCGCGCGGAACATTGAGGAAGGCGGCAGCCTGACCATCCTTGCCACCGCCCTGGTCGACACCGGCTCCAAGATGGACGAAGTGATCTACGAGGAATTTAAAGGCACCGGCAACATGGAGCTGCACCTGGATCGCAAGGTAGCAGAGAAGCGCGTTTTCCCGGCCATGAATATCCGCAAATCCGGTACCCGCCGCGAAGAGCGCCTGGTCAGTGAAGATGAACTGCAAAAGATGTGGATTCTGCGCAAGGTCCTGCACCCCATGGACGAAATCGGCGCCATGGAATTCCTCATCGATCGCATGAAACAGACCAAGACAAACCTGGAATTCTTCAATTCCATGAAGAAGAAGTAAGTCAAGAAACGCGACTCGCTTCACGCAACATACAAAACCCCGCTCCGGCGGGGTTTTGTTGTTTCGGGGCTGGGTTTTGAGTTTTCCTTTACCTCGCGCATCTGGCATCCAGCGTCTAGCGTCCTTGCTGCTATACTCTGCGCACAATCCATTCGGTTACCGGATCAACAAGGAACGCCATGAAATATCGCGATCTTCGAGACTTCATCAGCCAGCTGGAACAACTGGGCGAACTCAAGCGCATCACCGTCCCGGTGGACCCGAATCTGGAAATGACCGAAATCTGCGATCGCACCTTGCGCGCCGGCGGCCCCGCTCTCTTGTTTGAAAACCCGGTGGGCTTTGGCACCCCGGTGCTGGGCAATCTGTTCGGCACTGAACGGCGGGTGGCGCTGGGCATGGGCCGCGATTCAGTGGCCGAGCTGCGGGAGCTGGGTGAACTGCTAGCATTTCTTAAGGAACCGGAACCCCCCAAGGGTTTCCGCGATGCCTGGGAAAAGCTCCCGGTATTTCGCAAGGTCCTGAGCATGAGTCCGAAGGTCTCCAACTCCGGCCCCTGCCAGGAAAAGGTGCTGGAAGGCGACGAGGTGGACCTGTACAAGCTGCCGATCCAGACCTGCTGGCCCGACGATGCCGGGCCGCTGGTCACCTGGCCGCTGGTGATCACCCGTGGCCCCAACAAGGAACGCCAAAACCTGGGAATCTACCGCCAGCAGCTGATCGGCCGCAACAAGCTGATCATGCGCTGGCTCAGCCACCGGGGCGGGGCGCTGGATTTCCAGGAATGGCAGCAAGAACATCCGGGCGAACCTTTCCCGGTGAGCGTGGCACTGGGCGCCGATCCGGCCACCATCCTCGGAGCAGTCACCCCGGTGCCGGATACCCTCAGCGAATACGCGTTTGCCGGTTTGCTGCGTGGCTCCAAAACCGAGCTGGTGAAATGCATCGGCAATGACCTGCAAGTGCCCGCCAGTGCCGAGTTTGTCCTGGAAGGCTATCTCTATCCAGATGACATGGCCGACGAAGGCCCCTTTGGCGACCACACCGGCTACTACAACGAAGTGGAACGTTTCCCTGTGTTCACGGTGGAGCGCATCACCCACCGCCGCGACCCCATTTACCACAGCACCTACACCGGCCGCCCACCGGATGAGCCCGCCGTACTCGGCGTAGCCATGAACGAAATCTTCGTGCCAATTCTGAAAAAACAGTTCCCGGAAATCGTCGACTTCTACCTGCCCCCGGAAGGCTGTTCCTACCGCATGGCGGTCGTCACCATGAAGAAACAGTACCCTGGCCACGCCAAGCGCGTAATGATGGGGGTGTGGTCATTTCTGCGCCAGTTCATGTACACCAAATTCGTGATCGTCTGCGACGACGATGTGAATGCCCGTGACTGGAAAGACGTCATCTGGGCCATGACCACACGCATGGACCCGGCCCGCGATACCGTGATGATTGAAAACACCCCTATCGACTACCTGGACTTTGCCTCCCCGGTGGCCGGGCTCGGCTCAAAAATGGGCATGGACGCCACCAACAAATGGCCCGGCGAAACCACCCGCGAATGGGGCCGAGCCATCGCCATGGACCCGGCAGTGAAAAACCGGGTGGATGAAATATGGTCATCCCTGGGCATCGATACCCCGGAATAATCTCCGGGGTGAGCACCGCCGCACATCGCTGGTGTGGCGCTCCAACTCAAACATGGTACGATCGTACAAAATAAAGACAACAAGGCCCCCAATGTCCACTTTTTCGTCACTGAACCGCCGCGCCTTTCTAAAATCCTTGGCTGCTACCGGCGCCGTGGGCTCTCTGAGCCCCGCCCAGCTACTGGCCAACACCGGCAAGAAGGCTCCCAGCTGGCAAAACTGGTCCGGCAACCAAAGCGCCAGCCCCAGCCAACTGGTCTACGCCACGGATGAAAACGTGGTTCTCGATACGGTTCGCAACAGCACCGGCACCCTGCGAGCTTTCGGCGGCAGCCATTCTTTCAGCGGCATCGTCCCCACCGACGACACCCTGATCTCCCTGGAGCCCATGGCCGGCATGCGCGGCGCCGACGCAAACGTATTCCGTTACGGCGGCGGCACCCGGCTGGCCATGGCCAGCGCCATGGCCTACGAGCAGGGTTACAGTTTTACCAACGAACCGGACATCAATCTGCAATCCCTGGCCGGCGCCATCGCCACCAGCACCCACGGCACCGGGCTGGGACTACAAAGCCTGTCCGGGCAGGTAGAATCCCTGCGCCTGATTACCCCCGATGGCGAACCGTTAGAGCTGACTGCCGCCGACGGCGACCGTTTTCTCGCCGCCTGCTGCAATGTGGGCGCCCTGGGCGTGGTCACCGAAATCGGCTTTCGCCACGAACCGGCCTTCCGGCTGGAAGAACACACCTGGACCTTGCCGCTTCGTGAGGCCATGGATTTTGTGGAGAAGGAAAAAGACAACTTCCGCCACATCGAATTCTTCGCCTTCCCGCTGGGCGATCAGGCCATCGTCAAAACCATGGGGATCACCACGGATCCCCAGGACAGCCCCACCCGTGCCGATGACAATGACCTGTTGGAAATGGTCTCCAAGCTGGCCATGCAAGCAGGTTGGCTCACCCCCACCCTGCAGAAGCTGTCCACCCTGTTTGTGGAAGACAGCCGTTATGTGGGCCCGGCCAACATAGTCTTTGCCAATCACCGCACCGTGCGTTTCAACGAAATGGAATACACCGTCCCTGCAGAACAAGGCATCGCTTGCCTGGAAGAAGTCTGCGCCGCCATTCGCGAGCATGACATCAACGTGTTCTTCCCCATTGAATTCCGTTACGTCGCCGCCGACGACAACCTGCTGTCCATGTTCCATCAACAGGCCGGCGCCAGCCTGTCGATACACCAATATTTTGAGCAGGACTACCAGCCGCTTTTCGACGTGGTAGAACCCATTTTGCGCCGCTACGCAGGCCGCCCCCACTGGGGCAAGATTCACAGCTTGGGGCGTAAGGAATTGGCCGACCTGTACCCGGCCTTTGATCGTTTCCAGGCCGTGCGCAAAGAACTGGATCCACGAGAGCGGATGCTGAATCCACATCTCAAACGCCTGTTTTTATAGGGTGGAAATCGACCCTGTCGCAAAGGCCCCCGGGCCTTTGCGGCCTACGCACTCTTGATCGGTTATCGCTTATGAAACGACGTCATTTTCTTTTCGGAGCAACCGCGCTTGCCGTGGGTGGCTGGTGGCTGCACCCGGACAATCGCGGTGCTCGCCATAATGCCTATTTCCAGTCACTGAACGACACACTGAAACAGCATGGCCCCGGCCGGCCATTGATGCTCATCGATCGCCAACGACTGATTGCCAACTGCAGCGCGCTGGTCAACCTGTTACCCAGCCAGTGCCATCTGCGCATCGTGGCGAAATCCCTGCCCAGCGTTCCGCTGATTCAGGAGGTAATGACCCATACCGGCAGCCAGCGGGTAATGGTGTTCCACCAACCCTTCATGAATGCCCTGGTGGATGCCGAGCCCGGTGCAGACTTGCTATTGGGTAAGCCCATGCCGATTCAGGCGGCACGCCGTTTCTATACCGAGCTCGGCACCGCCCACGCCTTCGATGCCGACAAACAACTGCAGTGGTTAATTGATTCGCCAGCCCGCCTTGAGCAGTACCTGGCCCTGGCCCGCGAGCAAAACCGGCGGCTCAACATCAATATCGAAATTGATGTGGGCCTGCACCGGGGCGGCCTCGACGACCCGCAGCAACTGGATGCGATGATCGCGCTGATCGACGCTCACCCCGACCGGCTGCGTTTCAGCGGCTTCATGGGTTACGACGCCCATGTCGGCAAGCTACCAGCCTTTATCCAGAGTGCCGAAGAAGGCCACCGGGAAACCGAAGCCATCTACCAGGGCTATATCGACAGGCTATATCAGCTGAACCCCGCCTACCGGCAACAAACCTTGTGCTTTAACGGCGCCGGCAGCCCAACCGTGGCACTGTACGACGACACCACCGTGGTCAACGAACTCAGTGCCGGCTCATGCCTGGTCAAAGCCAGTGATTTCGATTTGTCACTATTGAAAGACTTCCAGCCCGCCGCCTTTATTGCTGCCCCGGTGATCAAGCAACTGGACGGCCTCACCCTGCCCGGCCCACTCCCGCTAGGCGAACTCTGGCAAGGCTGGGACACCAACCGCCGGCGCACCTATTTTATTTACGGCGGCTACTGGAAAGCCGAACCGGTTTCTCCGTCAGGCATTCAAGCCAACCCGGTGTACGGCGTGAGCACCAACCAGATGATGTATAACGGCAGCCCGGACACCGCCCTGCAGGTAGACGATCAACTGTTTTTCCGCCCTACGCAAAGTGAGTTCGTATTGCTGCAGTTTGGTGACCTGGCGGTGTGGGATAACGGCGCCCTTGCCGGTTGGTGGCCCCCACTCCCCCAGGGCAAGGGCGCCTGATGAGCTGGCCGCTACTTGTCCAGTTTCCGCATCTCGCCAACCTTGCCCCCGTTGCACTGTGCGATCTGCCCACACCGGTGGAACCGCTGCCAGCACAAAGCCCGCTATGCTGGGTCAAGCGCGATGACATCAGCGCCCACCCTTACGGCGGCAATAAACTGCGCAAACTGGAGTGGGTGCTGGGGGAAATCCGCCAACGGCCTATAAAGCGCGTAGTCACCTTGGGCGCCACCGGCACCAACGCCGGGCTGGCCACCGCGCTCCTGTGTGAGCAGGAGCAACTGGCCTGTGACATCTTCACGTTCCCACAGCCGGACTCCTCCGTGGTCCGCCAGAACCGCCAGCGCATGCAGCAGGCCGGCGCCCAGCTGCATGACCGCCCCTGCCTGCTACGGGCCGCACTGGGCTGGTACCTGCACCCAGGCCGATTACGCCGCGACCACTACTTTCTTTATGCCGGCTGCTCCAATCCGGTGGCAAGCCTTGGCTATGCCAATGCCATGCTCGAGCTCAAGCAGCAGATAAACGACAGCCTCTGTCCCGCCCCCGCCGACATTGTCGTCGCCGCCGGCTCCGGCGCCACCGTGGCCGGGCTGTTAGTGGGCAACCAGCTCAGCGGGTTGAATGCCCGAATCCATGCAGTGCAGGTAGCCCAAGACCATCTCGGCCCATTCTCGGTATGCAATGCCCGGCTGATCATTCGCATGGCTCAGCAATGCTGGCAACAACTGGGACTACCCTGGGAACAATTCGATACCGGCTTCCTACAATGGCACGACGATTATCTCGGTACGGGTTACGGCCATCCCACCGCCGCCAGCACCCATGCCCTGGATACCGCCTCGCGCAGTGGACTCACATTGGAAAGCACCTATAGCGGCAAAGCCTTCGCGGCGTTTCTCGACATTGAAAAAACCGCCGCCCAGCCCTGTCTTTTCTGGAACACCTTCAATAGCCACCCCCGATAACACCGTCGTCACAGCGGCTCTGCGTCTTTTTTCTCTTTCAAACCTGTGAGCCAGCTCGCAAAAAACATCGCTTTTGCCAGGCTTTAACCGAGCTTTTACAAACATCAGGAACGACATGCGCCCATCGCCCCACTAACTCCCTGAGACATCAACCAAGGAGGATGACTCATGAAAAAATTGATTCTTGCATCTGTACTGCTGGGCGCCACCGCTACCGTTTCGGCCGGCGATACCATTACCACCGATAGCGCGGCCATCACTCAGGGCATTAAGGAAGGCACTGAAGTGCGCATGGACGGTGAAGTGGTTCAGGCTCTGGGTGATGAGCGTTATTTGCTGCGCGATCGCAAAGGACAGTTCGAAATCGAGCTTGACGATGACCTGACAGCTGACCGCCCGCTGAAAGCCGGCACCCAACTGTCCTTTACCGGTGAAGTGGACCACGACGACGGTCGCAGTGTGGTTGATGTGAAAAAGGTGCATTCAGTAAAAGGCACTACGACCACCAACAGCCCGAGCGCGACGATCAGCAACTAATACGCTGATTCACTGCTCCGACCTTGTTGACGGCGGCCTTCGGGCCGCCGTTTCTCGTTACGCCTTACTCCTAGACCCACCCCCTCAGATTTCTTTCCTGCTTCCTCCTCTTTCCCTGGGGCTCTTGACCCACGGGACTGTGCCCCCGGTATTTGCTGCCACAATCTGCACATTGACCGTTACATTGAGCACTGATACATTCAAAAAAATTGACGCTGTCCAGATACCTCGTCGCCATGCATCAGGAGCCAACATGACCCCCACCACCGTCAACAGCCAGGGCGTTTCACTCCAGGCTTATACCCTCGGCGACGCCAAAAAGGTGCCCGTGGTGCTGGTGCACGGCTACCCGGACAACCACAGCGTGTGGCTACCGGTGGCCCAACGGCTTGCCAAACACTACTTTGTGATTCTCTACGATGTGCGTGGCGCAGGCGCTTCACAGGCCCCCCGCGCGCAATCGGACTATCGCATGAACCTGCTGTCCGCTGATCTGCTCGCGGTGGTGGATACCCTGATCCCCGACCGGGGGTTCCATCTGGTAGGCCACGACTGGGGCTCCATTCAAAGCTGGGAGTCAGTCACCACCGAGCCGCTGAAATCCCGCATCCTGTCCTACACCACTATCTCCGGCCCCTGCCTGGACCACATGGGGCACTGGATGCGCGAACGCACGTTAAGCCTATCTGCCTCCGCCAAGGCAAAAGTGTTCAAGCAGGTACTCAGTTCCTGGTACATCGGTTTCTTTCATCTGCCTGTGCTGGCCCCCGGCGCCTGGCAAAGCGGCTTGGACAAACTCTGGCCGCAATACCTGAAACACCGAGAGAACGTTGCCGAACCCGACACCAACCCCACCCAGGGCAAAGACGGCAAGCATGGCGTGCAACTGTACCGCGCCAACTTCCGCAACAAGCTGATTAACCCGGAAACACGTCACGCCGATTGTCCGGTCCAATTGATCGTGCCGACACGCGACAACTATGTGGGCACCCAGCTTTTTGACGACCTGCATCTCTGGGTGGATGCACTCTACCGTCGCGACATTAACGCTAACCACTGGGTGCCGCTGAGCCATCCGGCGCGCATTGCCGACTGGGTCCACGAGTTCGTCAGCGGTGTGGAGAAGGGCACCATGAGCGGCGCCCTGCAACACGCTCGTGTGCGCCAGGCACGCAGCTCACTGCCACTGAATGGAAAAACCGCCGTCATCACAGGCGCCGGTTCCGGCATTGGTCGCGCCACCGCGCTGCGCTTTGCCGCCGAAGGGGCTGATCTGGTCTGTGTGGACATTGATGAAGACAGCGCTGAAGACACCGCCACCCAAGCCCGAAAACTGGGTGCCGTCGCTTGGTCTCGTAAAGTCGATGTGGGCTCAGCTCAGGCCATGCAACGGTTGGCCAACTGGCTGGATAAAGAACTCGGTGGCGCCGACATCGTCGTTAACAACGCGGGCATTGGCATGGCCGGTGGTGTGCTTGATACCAGCGTCAAAGAATGGGACCGCCTGCTCAAGGTGAACCTGTGGGGCGTGATTCACGGCTCCCGGTTGTTCGCCCAGCAGATGATCGATGGCCATCGCCATGGCCACATCATCAACGTGGCCTCCGCTGCTGCCTTTGCCCCTAATCGCAAACTTGCCGCCTACTCCACCAGCAAGGCCGCCGTGCACATGCTCAGCGAATGCCTGCGCGCCGAGCTGGCTGAACACGACATCGGCGTTAGCGCCATCTGCCCCGGCTTTGTTGCTACCGGTATCGCCAATGCCACCGTCTACGCGGGTGCCAGCGACGAGGAGCAGGCCGAGAAACGCGCCAAGGCCGACGCGCTCTACAAGCGGCGTAACTTTTCTCCGGACGACGTGGCCGATGCCATCCTCAAGGCCGTACTCAACAACCCGGCCCTGTCACTGGTCGGTGCTGAAGCCTGGAGCACCCGACTCCTCAGCCGTTTCGCCCCGGCATTGTCACGCCGCGTCGCACGCATTGACCTGACCCCCTGACGGAGACTGGACACCATGAACGCCACAGTTCGACACCAACTAAAAGCTCGTCGGGTGCAGTTCGATTTTGACAATACGCCGCTGCACTGGCTACGAGATGATCCCTTTTCCACTCACATCATCAACGGTATCCACTTATTACTACCGGAAGGTGAACTGTGGTTCTGTCGGGTCTATAACCAGGCACTGCCGTTGGTGAAAGACCAGCAGCTACGAGCCGATGTGGAAGGGTTTATCCGTCAGGAAGCCGTGCACTCCCGCGCCCATAGCAAAGCCCAGTTATATCTCGAGCGTCATGGCTTGAGTGTGGAGCCGTTCCTAAACAAAGTGGAATGGCTGTTCGGTACCGCGCTGGCGGATGCGCCCTTTGGCTTAACCCTGCTGCAGCGCAGGCCCCTGAAAAAACACTGGCTGGTATTGCGTGTCGGCATCATCGCCGCCATCGAACATTTCACCGGGGTGCTCGGGCAATGGGCCATGGACAATGAAAGCTGGGAAGAGAACGGCGACGCCACCATGGTCGACCTGTTCAAGTGGCATTTGGCCGAGGAAGTTGAACACCGCACCGTCGCCTTCGACCTGTTTGAACACCTGTGTAAAACCCAACTGGGTTTTTACGTTAGCCGCCAGGCGCTGATGGCACTGGTGTTTCCGCTGTTTATTTACTTCATCGCTGAAGGGGGCCGCAGTCTGGCCAAACAGGATCCGGATAAAGCCGCACGACAAGTCGGCCGCAAGTTAATCCCTCAGCTGCTGATTCAGCTACAACAGGTCGGAAAGCAAACCCAGAACGTGCCCACATTCAGCTTTTTGTTCAACGCCACCCTGCGCTGGGTTTCACCGCGCTTTCATCCCATCAATGAAGGCGACACTCAACAGGCGCTGGATTATCTCGCGCGTTCCCCGGCGGCACAGGCGGCCGCGGTTCTTTAATCTCCAGGCATGCATAAAAAGCGACCCTCCTCTCTGTACAGAGAGGCTGGATCGTTCTTCCAACCTAATCCACAACGATTTAATGCAGCACATAAAAAGGCCGCTGGTAACAGCGGCCTTTTATCAAGCATTAAAGATCATTAAGCGATCAGAAAGCCACATTGGCAGAAAGCCACAAACGCCTTCCTTCCAATACCGCCCCCTTGGTTGAGCGGCTGAAATGACTATATTCGCTAGCATATTCAGTGGAGCCACTGTACTCATATGCTTTAAAACTACGGAAATCTTTGTTGGCCAAATTCTCAACGGTTGCACTGAGAGTCAGATAGTCGTTCATTTGATAGCTTCCTCCCAAGCTGAATAATTCATACGCTTTGAGGTCACCAACCGCTTGGTAAATCGCCAGATCCTGTCCCGTCAGGTCGCTAGTACGACCATTAAACCGACGACTCTCACCACGATAATCCGCTTTGAACCAAAGGTTCAGACGCTCCGTGCTTTTCCAGTTCAATCTGGCATGTGCCATATGACGTGGCGTATCGGCCAACTTACCATTACTTTCACCGTTCTCTTTTACTTCGCTGTCGGTGTACGTGTAATTCATGGTTAGCGACCAACGCTGGGCAAGAGGGAAGGTGGCAGCAAGTTCCAGTCCTTCTGTGATGGCCTCATCCAGATTGATTGACTGACCGAAATCTTCTTGCGTAAAACCGGAGCCGAAGGAGATACAGCCTGGCAAATTTGGATTCGCCGTGAAGTCACAGTTTGGGATTGATGGGCCAGAGGCAATCTTGTCATCAAAGTCGTTACGGAAAACCGTGGCATTGGCAGAAAAACCATCATTACCCTGATAATACAGGCCAACCTCTTTACTCAAGCTGGTTTCAGGCTCCAAATCGGGGCTGCCTATTGTCAGCACTGTCCCTTGTCCTGAGACACCAACAATTCCATCGTGTAACTGGTCCACCCTTGGGGTCTTATAACCGGCGGAAACACCCCCTTTTACAGTCCAATTAGAAGTAGCGCTCCACACCGCATAGCCACGTGGGCTGGTATGCCCGCCAAACGCATCATGTTCGTCATGACGCACGCCCAATGTCAGTGCCAAACTATCCAGAACCTGCCACTCATCTTCCAAAAAAACGGCCCAAGTGGTCTGCTCGAAATCCTCTGTAGCGATACCATCGGTCATCTCTGCCTGCCACCATTGTGCGCCGAGAGTGGCGTAATGGCTGTCCCCAATGGGCGCCATCAGCTTGGTATCCAATACATAATTGGTCGTTTCAAGCTCACGGGGATCCATGACATTTTTCCCCTCGATTCCTGAATTTCCGTCAGTCGCAGGATCATAGGGAGCTGTCGGGTCACCAGGAATGGTACGGCCTACTGTTTCCGTATAGTTACGCATTAGACTGGATTCAACCCGGCCAAAGGCCAAGTCACTGTCATGACCAATTGCCACCTGGTCGCGCTTAAACTCCAACTCATCATCGTAACCGCGCCAATTTGTCGGCGAGTCATCACTACTCAACTTCCGGTCTAAGGGAGAACCGTTGTCATACTCTTGTTTAGCAAAATCTGCATCCAGCCAAAAGTCATGATTTTCAACAGAAATAATATCCAGGCGGGCACCGATGCTTTGTACTTTTGCCTCCACCAGGCTTTGCCCACGTGAGTTAAGCGATGCAGTGGAGGCGTCCGCATCACCGCTCGGCTCAAGATCAGACCCCTGCCGCTTGTACGTGCTCCCCCGGACAGTCAGGCCCAGTGCATTCTCGATCAATGGACCGCTCAGATATAAATCGGTACTAGCGGTATCTCCATATTCTCGTTCTTCCTGAAGAGTATAATCTTGAGAGATAGAACCACCCCATTTCTTGCCCACCTTCCGTGTGATGATATTAATCACACCCCCCATGGCATCGGAGCCATAAAGTGTAGACATGGGGCCACGTATTACTTCTATACGCTCAATAGCGGCAACCGGGGGAATAAAACTCGTATTGAATTCACCAAAACCATTAGGTGCGATATTACCCGCTGTGTTCTGACGGCGACCGTCAATCAAAATCAATGTGTACTCTGACGGCATCCCGCGCATGCTAATGTTAAGCCCACCAGTTTTTCCGGTGTTACCCCGAACATCGATGCCCTCCACATCATCCAAGGCCTCCGCCAAACTGCCCACTCGCTTCTGCTCCAACTGCTCGCGGGAAATTACAGAAATACTGGCTGGTGCATCGGTAATTTTCTGCTCATACCCTGCAGCAGAAATAACTTTAACCTCGCCCAGCTCATGAGCCTGGTTTTCCTCGGCCACTACCGGCAAGGCCAGCCCATTCGCCATTACCCCTGCCAGAATTGGCATCCCCAAAGATCGTTTCATCATCCGTCCTCAGCATTGCGCTACATATCAAAACGCGACGAAGTATTCCTTGATCGATAATGATTATCAAATGCGAATAATATTCAATTTGTAATCTTTGTAAGACATCCCGCGATACCGGGATGGGAGGCCAAATATGCCCACCTCTCTTTGACTTATGTATACCTGATCTGCACTGACAGTTCGGCAGGGCACAAAGATGTATCGCGGGGCGCGGGGTTAGGTGCGTGAGGTGTATGAGGTGTATGAGGTGTATGAGGTGTATGAGGTGCCTGGAGCCTGAACAAAAACAAGAACCAAGCCCGGTCTTCAAGGGGCGCATCTGAAGATACGCCCCGGCAGGAAATCACATCGGTACCTTGTTAAACCACGGCGCCGCCTCTTCCAACTGCGCCGCCAGCGCCAGCAGTTTGCCTTCATCGCCGTGACCACCGACAAACTGGGAGCCCAGTGGCAAGCCGTTCTGGCACCAATGCAAGGGCACAGACATGGCCGGCACCCCGGTCACGTTCGCAAACTGAGTGAAGGGCATGTATTTGAAATTCTCCATGGCCATCTGCTCGATCATGCCGGTTTTCATCAGCAGCTTTTCCCCGCCCACCTTAAGTAACATCTTCAGAGCGGTTTGCTGCCACGGCGGCGTCGCCATGGCACCGATACCTGCAGGAGGCATGGCCAGGGTGGGCGTCAGCCAGAAATCGCACTGCTCCAGAAAGGTATCCATGGCAATCATGTACTGCTGCCAGCGGGTCTGGCATTTCACGTATTCATGGGCCGGGGTGGCGCGACCAAAAGCAGCTATCGCCAGGGTATCCAACTCGAAGCCCTCATCGCCGCAACCGGTAATGGCTTTCACCTCATCCACTTCGGCAGCACACTGACCAAACCAGACCGATAGCCAGTCCATGCACATCTGTTTGGCGTCCATCTGCGGCTCGGCCTCGATCACCTCGTGGCCCAGATCCCGCAACAACGCCACGGTTTTCTCCACCGCCAGGATCGCTTCCGGATCCACATCGGTGCCCAGCGGCGAGCGGGTGGAAAAACCGATGCGTAATTTCTCAGGGCGACTGGACGCAGACAGGGCGTAAGGCTGTTTCGGCGGGGCAATCTGAAACAAACTGCCGCGCTCGTCGCCTTGGGCAATATCCAGCAACAGCGCACTATCACGAACGCTACGGGTGAGCACATGATTGACGGCTATCCCGTGCATGGCCTCAGTGAATTCCGGCCCCCAGGGGGTTCGCCCACGGCCTGGCTTGAGGCCGAACAGGCCGCAACAGGCAGCAGGAATTCGAATGCTGCCGCCGCCATCATTGGCGCCGGCCACCGGTACCACACCTGCAGCAACCATGGCTGCGGAGCCCCCGGAAGAGCCACCGGGAGTATGGTCCGGATTCCAGGGGTTGCGCGCCGGCCCGAACGAATCCGGCTCGGTAATACCCTTGGCGCCAAACTCCGGGGTATTGGTGCGACCGAACGGGACCAGCCCGCCCTGCTTCCAGCGTGCCACCAAGGTGGAGTCTCTTTGTGCATGGACATCGCTGGCCTTGCGCGCTTTATTGCCCTGGTAGTTGGGCGCACCGCCGATTTCCTGGAACAGATCTTTTACCAGCATGGGCACCCCCGCCAGCGGCCCACTCAGAGAGCCCATGGCCTGTTTTCGGGCCATGTCGTACAACGGAATAATCAAACCATTCAATTGCGGATTCACCGCTTCGGCACGGGCAATCGCCAGCTCCAGCAGCTCCGCCGCCGTGGCCTCCCCCCGCGCCACCAGATCGGCAAGCCCAATGGCATCAAACTGACGGTATTCTTCAAACTTCATTGTGCTCTCCCTTTTACCATTCCGAAGCGCTGGCGATGATCTGCTGCCAGACGATAAAGCCATACTGTGGCATAGTCTGCCCAGCCAAGTGTGCCAAATCGTGGCAGCCAGCACTTGTGGGAATACGTTGCTAATCTGTGAGGGAGCCTGCATGAAAGCCATTGGATTCAATCACCCCAGAGCCATCGAGGATGTTCACGCCCTGGAGGATATCCAGCTGGACCTGCCCGCCCCGGGTCCACGGGATCTATTGGTTGCCGTACAGGCGGTCTCCGTCAATCCCATTGACACCAAACTGCGCCAACGGCCCTTCGAGGAACCCGGTTACCGTGTTCTGGGTTTCGATGCCGCCGGCGTGGTGGAGGCGGTGGGTGCGGAAGTGAAAAACTTCACCGCCGGCGACCGGGTCTGGTATGCCGGCGCGGTACAGCGCCAGGGCAGCAACGCCCAGCACCAGTGCGTGGATGAAAGGCTGGTGGCAAAAAAACCGAACACCCTGGGCATGCAGGAAGCCGCTGCACTGCCACTGACCGCACTAACCGCATGGGAAGCGCTGGAAGATCAGCTCGGCTTTCAGCCCGGTAAATGCGAAGGAAAAAATCTGCTGGTGATCGGTGGCGCCGGTGGTGTGGGCTCCATTGCCATCCAACTAGCCGCTCACCACTTTGGCCTCAAGGTCATTACCACCGCTGGCCGGGAAACGTCCGCCAACTGGTGCCAAAGCCTCGGCGCCCATCACGTTGTGGATTACCGCAAGCCACTGCTGCCGCAACTGGATGCCATTGGCTGCCCGCAGATTGATGGCATCTTCATCACCCAAAACCTGGACGACTACTGGGCCCCAGCCTGCCAGGCCGTGGCCCCGTTCGGCGGCATTTGCGCCATCGTTGATGCGCGGGCGCCCCTGGACCTGAACCCCCTGAAAGCCAAGAGTGCCCGCTTCAGTTGGGAGTTCATGTTCACCCGCGCCATGTTCGCCACGGACATGCAGCGCCAAAGCGACATCCTTACCCAACTCAGCGCCTTAGTGGATCAGGGAACAATCCAAAGCACCGTCAGTGAGGGGCTCGGAACCATCAATGCCACCAACCTGAAAGAAGCCCACCGACGACTTGAGTCAGGCAGTACCGTCGGCAAGCTGGTACTCGCCGGCTGGGACTAGCTCGTGTTGCCACCCCATGACTCAGATTCAAGGCGTCAGAGGTGGCGCTGTTCCCACAGGCGCATGCGAAGGGCAGCCGGCTGTACCAACAGGCACCCTCAGGGTCGCTAAACACAATGCCGGCACTTGCGAAAAAGTGCGCGACAACAGGGCTGGCCAGGCCGCCGGGTGCACCATCGCCCGAGGCACTCGCCGGGTGGCGGTTAACGGCTGCCAGCCAGATGGCCCGTGCGAGGCCAGCACGAATTGGAACGGGTGCAGCCCCGGCAAACCCAGTCGAATATCCGTGGCCAGTAACCGGTCCCCCTGCACCTCTGCAGCCACAAAACCTCGGGTGAAGTGCACCAGATTGCGCCCGGCAGGCACCGCATTAACCGCCGCCAACGACGGCTCATCACGGGGGAAGGTTTCCACCTGCAAAGGCACATCGCCATCAAGAATCCCGGTAACGATTTCCAGTCGCTGCTGCTCACCCAGCACCGTGATCCGCCATAGCAACGTCGAAAATGGCATCGGTTGCACCAGCCGTGGCGCCTGCGACAAACCCCGTTCAGCCAAGGCCGGCAGCACCCGCTGGGTCATCGCATGCTGGGCAACCACACTCCACACCAGATACAAGGTGGACAGCGCCAACCCGCCGAGCAACACCCGCCCCGCCGGCGGTTTTACCATTGCCCACAGAACAGCGACCAGCAACGGCAGGGTATAAAGCGGATCGATAATAAACACACTACTGATGGCGACCGGATCGCCTAACGGCCAGAACAATTGCGTACCGTAGGTAGTGAAGGCGTCCAGCAGCGGATGTGTCATCAAACACAATCCGGTGAACAACCACCAACGCCACAGCGAAATTTGCGTCTGCCGGCGGGGCAGACATCGCGACAGCAGCACGGCCAGCAACAAAGAGACGGGAAACAATACCAGCAGGGAATGACTAAAACCGCGATGCTCGGTGAAATTGGCCACCGCATCGCCGTAATCAATCAGCACATCCAGGTCGGGCAAGGTGCCCAGCAACGCACCACCGAGCAAGGCCCAGCGGCCCAACGGGCGGGAGAGAACGGCCCCCCCAACGGAGGCGCCTAATACGGCCTGTGACAGTGAATCCATGGTTTACTCAATGATGGCAGGCCGGGAGACAGTATCGCACCCGGCCTGCAAACAGGCCGTCAATACAGGATTAACCGGCAACGCCCCACAGGCCCTTCAGGCTGTTCAACGCAGTAGAGCCAACGCCTTCACCGCCCAGAAAACCGAGAATTTTCGGCGCAAACTGGGAGATCATGTCGGGGCTCAAACCCAGAGCGCTGAACGCCTTGGACACACCCTGCAGAGAAGAAATATTACCCAGCATGGAAGAGGCCATGCCGCTACCGCCACCCAGCAGAGAATCCAGACCGGGCACCTTGCTCGTGATGCCGCTGAACTGATCGCCCGACAGGTTGTTCTGGGCCATGGCCAACAAGGCGCCGGCACCGCCTGCTGCCTGCTGTTGAGTAACCCCCAGGTCAGTGGACAGAGAATCGACCAATGCCTGCGCTTCACCCGTCACGGCCAATTTGCTGTTGGCGCTGTCCATGGCACCGGTAGCGGCGTCGTTAGCCTCATTCACGCTGGAATTAGCCTTATCGGACGCATCATTCACGGCCTTGTTGGCCGAGTCGGTCATGGATTTCAGATCAAACGCCTGAGCTGGCGCACTCAGGACCAGGCACAGAGAGGCGCCCATCAGGCCAAAACGGAAAGCGTTCATAGTTGCTCCTTGGTTATCGTCAATCATCCCTGTTCAGAGGGAAACAGTATGGCAAACCTTACCCATGCAAAAAGAAGACGGCCATCACTTTGTGCACGCTTTGCGCAAGGGGTCATTCAAGCGACTGCTGACATTTCTGCAATAACCCGAGCAACTGCTCTTGCTCACTGCGGTTCAAGCCTTGTAGAAGCTCAGCAAACGCCGCCCGACGAATCTGCTCAGCGGCATCCGCCATGGCTTGCCCTTGCTCGCTGAGGAAGAGGCGCACCTTGCGGCCATCATCCGGGTCGGCTTCCCGGCGTATCAGCCCCTGCGCTTCCAGTGCCTTGATCTTGCGGGTGAGCTGCGCCTTGTCACGGGCCTGATGGCGCGCCAAGCACTGGGGCGTGGCGCCCGGCGTATTCAGCAGAAACTGCAGCAGGCCAATATCCGGTGGCCCCAGCGACACCGGTAGCGTGGACAGCGGTTCACGCATGGCCCCACGCAACCGGTTCAATGTGGCGGTGAAAGCCCGGCCAAGGGGCGCGGTAATGTCATCAGGCATGGCGTTCTCGTAACGGTCAAAGTAGTTGACACAGTCAACATTTAGATGGAATATAGTTGACATTGTCAACTTAATGCACAGGATTTACTACCATGGAACACGCCCACGGATTCGCCGCCACCGGCCAGGCTTCCCTGTATCTGAAAAAACTCTGCCGCCATTTCAGCCACAAGCTGGAAACACAGTTCGACGACCACAACGGGGTCATCCGTTTTCCGTTCGGCACCTGCGAGCTAAGCGCGGACGAACAGGCCTTGCATCTGCACTGCCAGGCCGGCAGCAATGATCTGGAGCGCCTGCGCGAGATTATCGACAGCCACCTGGCCCGCTTCACCACCCGCGAACCGGTGACGCTACGCTGGCACTGAAGCCACCGTTCATGCCGCCATTATTGCTCCGGCACGTTGTACTTGAAACGGGGCAGATGCCACTCATAACGAATCGCCAGCATACGCACCAGAAAGCCGCTGGCCAGCGTTACCAGGGTGATGGCCGTCTCCCCCATCGAGGTAAATTGCAGCAACAAATACAGGCAGGCCGCCCCCAGTGAAATCACCGCATACAGCTCCTTCTGAAAGACCAACGGCATACGATTACAAAGCAGGTCACGAATCACGCCACCAAAAATACCGGTGATCAAACCGGCCAACACGGCTACCGGCGCCCCCAGCTCCATGCCCTGAGCGACCTTCACTCCGATCACCGTGAACACCATCAGCCCAAGCGCATCCAGCACCAGAAACAGCATACGCAGGCGCTGCATCAGCGGTGCCACCCAAGTGGTTACCAGTGCCGCTACCGCCGTCAGGCCCAGATATTCCGGGTGCACGACCCAGACCAGCGGATAGTGCCCGAGCAGCACATCACGCATGGAGCCGCCACCCATAGCCGTCACACAGGCCACCATGACCACGCCGAACAGGTCCATGCGCAACCGCCCTGCGGCCAGCGCGCCGGTCATGGCTTCGGCGGTAATGCCCACCAGATACAGCGTTAAAAGCATATTTCTTGCCCCTGCCTCACAGGTAGCCCAGGGGCCACTTTGCATTACAAATGAAAACCATTATCATCTGCGCCCTGTGATTCTCGCCAGGTTTCCCCAGCCATCACATTTCCGGTGGCCGCCCTTGTGCGCCATCGGCTTTACAGACTATTCATTCCCGGGGGAACCATGTCTTATTTCCGTTTTTCCGTTCTGACCACCAGCCTCATGCTGGCAGCCGGCGCGGCCTATTCCGAAACCACCACCAGCAACAGCGATGCGCATACGCTGGGCAATATTGATGTCACCGCCAGCAGCGTGGATGAACACGATGCCAGTATGACCACAGAAGGCACCGAGCGATACGGCACCACCGCCACGGATACTGCGACCCGCATGGTGCTATCGCCCCGCGAAACGCCGCAGTCTGTTTCCGTGATTACTCGCCAGCAAATGGACGACTTCAATCTGAACAGCGTGGCCGAAGTCATGCAGCGCACACCCGGCGTCACCGTGAAAACCCAGGATACTGAGCGTCAGCAATTGTTCGCCCGTGGCTTTGAAATCACCAACTTCCTTTACGATGGCATGCCATCCACACGCATCGACACCCTGGGGAAACAAGCAGCCCTGTCCGACACCTTCATCTACGACCGCATTGAAGTCTTACGCGGGGCCAGCGGCCTGCTCAATGGCATCGGCAACCCGTCCGCCACCGTGAACCTGGTGCGCAAGAAACCCACCCGCGATTTCACCGGCCAGGTGGGTGTGGAGTTAAACAGCTGGGAGGGTTATCGGGGGGAGTTCGACGCCAGCGGTTCACTGTCAAAAAATGGCCGGGTTCGCGGCCGTTTTGTCAGCGCCTACGAACAAGGCGAGTCTTTCCTGGATCATTACGAAAACGAAAAACAGGTGTTCTACGGCGTGATCGAAGCCGACCTGTTCGACAATACCCTGCTCACCCTGGGCATGGACTACATGGACTATGACCCCATGGGCTCCACCTGGGGCGGCATTCCCCTGTTCTACAGCGACGGCGGCATTGCCGATCTGGATCGGGACCTGAACCCGGCCACCGACTGGAGCAGATGGGCCCAGGATTCCCAAACCATCTTCCTGAACCTGGAGCATCAGTTTGAAAATGGCTGGTACAGCAAGTTCGCCTACACCAACCAGCAGAACAACTATGACGCCCAGCTGGCCTCCGCCGGTGGCGGCCAGCTGAACCGCGATGGCAGCGGCAAGACCCTGTGGTCCGGACGCTTTGTGGAGGACAAGACCCAGGATACATTCGATCTCTACGCCAACGGGCCCTTCGCCCTCTTCGGCCGCCAACATGAACTGGTGGTGGGCGCCAGCCACTCCGATGCCGATCGGGATTACACCGGCCAATCTCCGATTAACTTCAATAACGTGGTGCCTAATTTACTTAACTGGGATGGCGATATTCCCAAACCGGCCTGGGCCGCGCCCAATACGGTAGAAGAGCAAAACACCAAACAGACCAGCCTGTACGCCACCGCCCGCTTCAAACCTACTGACCGTCTGGCCGTGATCACCGGCGCCCAGGTGGTGGACTGGGAAACCGACACCCAGGGGGTCAACTGGCAAGGCGCAGTGGATGAGCACTACCAGGAAAACGGCGAAGTCGTCCCCTACCTGGGAGTGGTGTACGACCTGACCGATCATCATTCGGTGTACGCCAGCTACACCAGCATCTTCCAGCCGCAAACTGTGCGCGACGCCAACAATCAGATTCTCGACCCGGAAGAAGGCAACAGTTATGAAGCCGGCTTGAAGAGCGAATTCAATGACGGCCGGCTGAACACCACCGTCGCCGTGTTCCGCAACAATCAGGACAACCTGGCGGAGTCCACCGGCCAGCCCATCATCGGCGGGCCACCCAACTCCGTGGCTTACCAGGCGGTAGATGGCGCGGAAACCAATGGCTTTGAATTGGAAGCCGCCGGGGAAATTCTGCCCGACTGGCAAGTGCAAGCTGGCTACACCTACCGCATTACCGAAGACCCCGACGGCGATGAGCTGAACACCACTTCACCGGAAGATATGATTCGCCTGTCCACCCAGTACCGCTTCCGCGGTGACCTGAACGGCCTGACTGTCGGCACGGCTGTGTCCTGGCAGAACAAGACCTATGCATTCGTGACTCGCCCCGGGGCCAGCGCCGACTACAAGTTTGTTCAGGAAAGCTACACCCTGGTGGACCTGATGGCTCGCTACCAGATGACTCCCGCCCTGTCAGTGGGCGCCAACGTGAGCAACCTGACGGACGAAAAGTACTACAACAATCTGGGGTTCTATAACGGGGGATACTACGGGGATGCCCGCAAGTATAGCCTGAAGATGGACTACCGGTTCTGATCGCGGATTAATAATCGCAGGCGGATGTCGGCTTACGGCTCCGCCTAAGCCGACCTACGAAATCCCGAAGCTTACAGTCTTCAGTCTTCAGTCTTCAGACAGAAAAATACGTTCTTTCTCGATAACAATGCGGCGCGCCTTGTAGAGCCCACCGATGGCCTGCTTGAACGCATTCTTGCTGCAACGGAAGGCCTGAAAAATCGCTTCCGGCGAACTCTTGTCACCCAGTGGCAGTTCGCCACCCGCCTTTTCCAGTGCGGCCAGAATCTGTTCGGTAAGGCCATCGCTCTTGGCAGCCCCCGGCGCATTCAATGACAGGCTGAGTTTCTGATCGTCGCGCAAGCGCTGCACATACCCGGTGACCCGCTGCCCCGGGCGCAATGGCGCACGCAACTCACTGGCCGCAATCATTCCCCAGGCATGATCATCCACCACCACCTTGTAGCCCAGGTCAGTGCTGTGCGCCGCCACCAGCGAGACTTCATCGCCCTGCTGGTAGGCTTGGCAGGTATCGGACAAAAAACGGTCCAACTGAGCGCTGACCATCAATCGCCCTTCCCGGTCCGTGGTCATCATCACCAGCACCCAGCCGTCTTCGCGCACCGGGCCCTTCTGCTCAGCAAACGGCAGCAGCAAATCCTTGGGCATGCCCCAGTCCACAAACGCGCCGACCTTGCTGGTGGACACCACTTTCAGTGACGCCACCTGGCCAGCTTGCACGCGCGGAGTTCGAAGGCTCGCCATGGGCCGGCCCTCGCCATCGCTGTACAGGGTCACCATGACGCTGTCACCGGGGGCCAACGTCTGGCCTTCCACTTCCCGGGACGGCAATAACACTTCGCCCAGCTCGCCGCCATCCAGCAGCAAGCCATTACGAATGACCTTGAGAACTTCCAGGGAATGGCGAGTGCCAAGTTTGGGGGATACGGTCATAGGTCTGGCCTGTTTGGTTTGGGGAAAGCGCCCTCCCCCCAAACCCTCTTCCGCAAGCGGGAGAGGGGAGCGAACCTCCTGACCTCAGGGAGGGACAGGGAGAGGGGATGTTGATCTTGCGTGCTGCTTGTTGCGTGTAGCTGGCGCAACGCGCCCTACCACATAAGGTCGTCTGGAATCGGGAAGTCCTTGTAGGGGTCGTCCTCGTCCACGGCATCACTACCACGTTCGTTGAGCAGCAATACCGCCGCTTCGTCCCGTTGGCGGATTTTCTCTGCCACCACGGTGGGCACCAGTTCGAAGTTGTCCCCCAAGGCAACAATGGCAATTTGCCCGCGCTCCAGTTGCTTTTGCTGTTTGCCGCTGACGTAGGCTTTCTTGATCTTCTTATCCTGCACGAACTGGAAGGCCACCTCGCCACTGTTACGGTCCAGCCGGCTCTGTTCGATCATCTGTTTGATCTGCGCGGCAATCTCTTTCTTTTCCCGCTCGGCTTTACGTTGGGCTTCACGTTGGCGATCAGCTTCGGCCTGCTCTTCGCGCTGACGACGAGCGCGTTCCGCCGGGTCTTCCATGTCGATTTCACCGCGCTTGGCCTTATTCACGTCCTCACGTTTCTGCTGCTTGGCCTTGCGGGCTTTTTTCTCGTCCGTCAGCCCGGCTTTCAATAATTGCTTCTGCAGTGAATTCGCCATGTGGTCTCTCTCTCCATGAACAAATTGCCCCTAAGGGCCTTAAATAGACGACTAACGCGACCCCAGCGGTGACGCTGGCGCTTTGCCTAGCAACGGCTGGGCGCGATGAAAACGGGTGTCGTAACCGGGTTGCCAGGGAAATACGCCTTTCGGGTCTGGCCACACCATCTGCAACGCCGGGTACGGTGCCGGCAGGCTCTGGTAGAACCAGTTGGCAAAGCCCAGGTATTCCTTGTAGTGCGGAAACGCCACCGGCAGGAACATCACTTCCAGCCCGTCGGCAATATCGTTATACAGACGGTACGGCTGGTAGGGCTTTTTCAGGCCACGAATCCGCACCGCGGCGCTGTCCAGCAGCTTACTCGCCAGCGCATCTTTCAGCCCCACCACAATCAGTTCCGGATGATTCAGGTTAAGAAAATGTCCCACGCTGAAGGTATAGCCCGGCTGACCGTCGCCACCAGAGACGGCAAAGTGGTGCCACCCCTTGCGCTGAATGTCCGCTAACAGCGCTTTGTCTTCAGCATCTTCCGGCTGCGGATAACGGAATTTGCCGGGCATTTCATCAAGGAACATAGACTCATCATCAGGTTCAAGCAGCACCCTGGGGCACTGGAAAGCGGTTTCACGGTGTAACCGCAATCATAACAGAGTCCGCCTTCACTTGGTGCCATCCCCCGCACCTGCAATACTGGGACAAATTCAGAATAACGAGGATTCCCCATGAAACGAGCTGGCTTGTTGGTAACCACGCTGCTGGTCGCCCCTCTCGCCCACGCGGCCCCTGGCCTGGCGATCTATGGTGGCGGCTATACCTGGGACACGGAACTGGAAGGCAATGTGGCCTCCGGTGGGGCAAACATCGACGTGCAGGACGATCTGGGCTTCAACAAGGCAGACCAGAATGTGCTCTACCTGGGGGTGGAGCACGCCGTGCCACTGATTCCCAATGTGCGCCTGCGCTATATCGACCTCTCTGACAGCGCCAGCAATTTCATAACCCGTACCTTTACGTTTAATGGCCAAACCTTTAACAAGGGCAGCATCGTAGCCACCGATTTTGACCTGGAAATGCTGGACGGGACGCTCTATTACAGCCCCATCGACAATGCTCTGAAAGTAGATCTTGGTCTGACCGTGCGGCGCATGGACGGCGATCTTCGATTAAGCAGCCGCCTTGGTAACACCGCCCTGAGCATTAATGAAACCTTGCCCATGCTGCACGCAGGTGCCCGGGCACAGCTTCCAGTACCCGGCGTGTATGTGGGCGGGGAAATCAATGCCATTAGCTATGACGGCAACAAGATGAACGATTATAACGCTCGCATTGGCTGGCGTTCAGACTATCTGCTGGGCCTGGAACTGGGGTATAGCCAGATGAATATCGTGCTCGATGATGCAAATAATCTGGATACTGACCTGGATGTAGGCGGCCCCTATTTCGCCATTTCACTGGGCTTTTAGGGATCCTTAAAGGCATAATCCCGCACCCGACGATAGCGTCGGTTGAAAGGTAAGTGTCGGCTTACGGCTACGCCTAAGCCGACCTACTGATCCCTCGCTCGCCGCTACTGAGGCCTTTGCAGTTCGCGGCGAATCGAATCAATACGCGCATCTTTTTCCTGCCAGAGTTCACTCACCCACTGCTGAATCTCCTCACGGAACACCGGATCGTCCTGATAATCGCTGCGCCACAGCCGCGGCTCCAACGGGCAGGTGCGCACGTCCACGATCACCCTCTGCACCTTGCCACTGAGCAAATCCCAGAACCCTGGCGTCTCGCCCTCCGGGTACACCACCGTCACATCCAGCAGCGCATCCAGGTTATCGCCCAGTGCAGCCAGCACAAACGCCACACCGCCAGCCTTTGGCTTGAGTAAATTCAGGTAAGGGGATTGCTGCGCCGCCTGTTTGGCCGGGGTAAAGCGGGTACCTTCGAGGAAGTTCACCACGGTAACCGGAATGCCCTGGAATTTCTCGCAGGCCTGTCGGGTGATTTCCAGATCTTTGCCTTTCAGTGCTGGATTTTTTTTCAGGAACGCCTTGCTGTAGCGCTTCATAAAAGGGTAATCCAGCGCCCAGAAAGCCAGCCCGAGAAACGGCACCCAGATCAGCTCTTTTTTGAGAAAAAACTTGAAGTACGGGGTCTTACGATTAAACGCCTGCACCAGTGCCGGGATATCCACCCAGGACTGATGGTTACTGACCACCAGGTAGGAGGTGTCTTTGCGCAGTGACTCCACCCCTCGAATCTCCCAGTGAGTCGGTGTCAGCAGCGCAAAAATACCTTTGCAGATTTCAGCCCAGCTTTCTGCAATCCACATCACCGTCGCCGAACAGGCGCGCTTTGCGATCACACCGGGTAGCACCAGCTTCAGCAGCGCCACCAGCAGCATTGGACCAATCAGAACCAGTGTGTTGAGCAACAACAATACAACCGCCAGGATCCCCTTCAGCATTCCGTGCAAACCTCGTTAACTTCAATTCCTATCACTCGCCGCAGAGCGCTCCGGGCGAACCACTTTCCTGCAGAAGAGCCGTCGCGACGGCTCCTGTTTACACAGAAAAAAGGCCGGCTGCGCGTACGCATTACCGGCCCTTTCCTTTCTATACCCCAACGATTAGCCCTTGCGTTCCACGGCCATGGCATCTACGTTCTGGAACCCGCGCGGCAGCTTCGCACCACGGCGGCCCCGCTCACCGTAGTAGTGCTCCAAGTCGTTGGCTTTCAACGTCAGGTGACGCTTGCCCGCATAAAGAGTTAAGGCATCGTCCGGGCCAACCACCTGAATATCCTGCACAAACTCCACCCGATCAGCCACGCGGGCGCCAGGGATCGACATCATCTTGTTGCCCTTGCCACGGACCATCTCCGGCAACTCGCTAACCGGGAATACCAGCAGCCGGCCTTCATTGGACACCAGTGCGATCAAATCGTCCGCGGGGGACGCGATCGGTTGCGGCGATAGCACCTTGGCTCCCTTGGGCACGCTCAACACCGTCTTGCCGGCTTTTTTGTTGGCCAGCAAGTCCGCATAGCGAACCACGAAACCGTAACCGGCATCGGTGCTCATCAGGTAGGCATCCTTGTCCTTGCCCATCACCGCCGCCATAAAGCTGGCGCCGGAAGGCGGGCTGACCCGGCCGGACAGGGGCTCACCCTGCCCCCGTGCGCTGGGCAAGGTGTGCGCGGGCAATGAATAGGTGCGCCCGGTGCTGTCGATAAAGCAGACCGGCTGATTGGACTTGCCTTTGGCGCTGACCTTGTACTTGTCACCCGCCTTGTAGCTAAGCCCCTCCACATCCACTTCATGGCCTTTGGCGGCACGGACCCAACCTTTTTCTGACAACACCACGGTGATCGGATCAGCGCTGAGCAGATCAGTCTCATCCAAGGCTTTGGCGTCATCACGCTCGATCAGCGGGGAGCGACGGTCGTCTCCGTATTTTTCGGCGTCTTCGGTCAGCTCTTTGGCCACCAGCTTCTTCATTTTCGCCATGGAACCCAAAGTGGTTTCCAGGTATTCGCGTTCTTCGTTGAGCTCATCCTGCTCACCGCGAATTTTCATTTCTTCCAGTTTCGCCAAATGGCGCAACTTCAGTTCCAGAATCGCTTCCGCCTGACGGTCGCTGACCCCGAAACGTTCCATCAATACCGGCTTGGGTGCATCTTCGGTACGGATGATATGAATCACTTCATCGATATTCAGAAACGCGACCAGCAAACCTTCCAAAAGGTGCAAGCGTTCCAGCACTTTATCAAGACGGTGTTGCAGACGACGGCGTACGGTGACCATCCGGAACTGCAGCCACTCGTTGAGGATCATATCCAGGCTTTTCACCTGGGGCCGGCCATCGATGCCGATCATGTTCAGGTTAACCCGGTAGTTTTTCTCCAGGTCGGTGCTGGCAAACAGATGACTCATCAACTGTTCCACATCCACCCGGTTGGAGCGCGGGGTAATCACCAGGCGAGTCGGATTTTCATGGTCAGATTCATCACGCAAATCGCTGACCATGGGCAGTTTTTTCTTGTTCATTTGATCAGCGATCTGTTCCAGCACCTTGGCACCGGATACCTGGTACGGCAGCGCCGTCACCACGATGTCGCCGTCTTCGCGTTCGTACACCGCGCGCTGCTTCAGAGAGCCTTTGCCCTCTGAATACATGCGAATGATGTCGTTGATCGGGGTAATCACTTCCGCTTCGGTGGGGAAGTCCGGGCCTTTAATGTACTGCATCAGATCATCCAGCGAGGCGCCGGGATCTTTCAGCAAATGAATACAGGCGTTGGCCACTTCACGCAGGTTGTGCGGAGGAATATCCGTGCTCATGCCCACCGCAATCCCGGTGGTGCCATTGAGCAACACATTGGGCAAACGGGCCGGCAACAACTTGGGCTCGTCCATGGTGCCATCGAAATTGGGCAGCCATTCCACCGTACCCTGCCCCAGCTCGGACAGCAGCACCTCGGCATAGGGAGCCAATTTGGATTCGGTATACCGCATGGCGGCAAACGATTTCGGATCGTCCGCGCTACCCCAGTTGCCCTGGCCATCCACCAACGGATAGCGGTAACTGAACGGCTGCGCCATCAACACCATGGCTTCGTAGCAGGCAGAATCCCCATGGGGGTGATACTTACCCAACACATCACCCACCGTACGCGCAGACTTCTTGTACTTGGAGGTGGACTTCAGACCCAGCTCACTCATGGCGTACACAATACGCCGCTGCACCGGCTTGAGGCCGTCACCAATATTGGGCAACGCCCGATCCAGAATCACGTACATGGAATAATCCAGGTACGCTTTTTCGGTGTATTCCTTTAACGGAAAACTTTCAAATTCGTCAGCCATAGGTACTCGCTAGCTCGTATGCTGGACGCCTGATGCCTGAAGCCGAATGCTTATTCCCGAACAAACGGTAAGCGTGCGGCTGAGACTTTTCAGACGTCGTCTTGTCTTGTTAGTTTTCGTCGGGCTTCCGGCATCCAGCGTCCGGCACCCTTATATTTCCGCCAAATTCCCTTTTTCTTCCAGCCACACCTTACGGTCTGACGCGCGCTTTTTGCTCAGCAGCATATCCATCAGCTGGTGGGTGCCGTCATCGGTGGAGACATCCAGGCGCACCAGTCGGCGGGTGTCACGGGCCATGGTGGTTTCGCGCAGTTGCAGCGGGTTCATTTCACCCAACCCCTTGAAGCGGGTCACATTCACTTTGCCGCGCTTTTTCTCCGCCTTGATGCGATCGAGAACGCCATCGCGCTCTTCCTTGTCCAGGGCGTAATACACTTCCTTGCCCACATCGATGCGGTACAACGGTGGCATGGCCACAAACACATGGCCGTGTTTCACCAATGCCGGGAAGTGGCGCAGGAACAGGGCACAGATCAGCGTGGCGATGTGCAAACCGTCAGAGTCCGCATCGGCAAGAATGCAAACCTTGCCGTAACGCAGGCTGCCGAGATCATCGCTGCCGGGCTCGATACCCAGGGCCACGGCGATATCGTGAATTTCCTGGCTACCCAATACCTCGTTGGAATCCACTTCCCAGGTATTCATGATCTTGCCGCGCAGGGGCATGATCGCCTGATAGACCCGGTCGCGGGCCTGCTTGGCGCTGCCACCCGCCGAATCCCCTTCCACCAGGAAGATTTCACTTTGGGACGGATCATCACTGGTGCAGTCCGCCAGCTTGCCGGGTAAGGCCGGGCCGCTGGTGACTTTTTTACGGGTGACCTTCTTGGCCGCTCGCAAGCGTTTCTGGGCGTTGTTGATGCACAGGTCGGCCAGCTTTTCCGCTTCATCAGTGTGCTGGTTCAACCACAGGGAAAACGCATCCTTCACCACGCCGGAAACAAAGGCGGCGGTCTGGCGGGAGCTCAGGCGTTCCTTGGTCTGCCCGGCAAACTGCGGGTCCTGCATTTTCACACTGAGGACGAAAGCGGCCCGGTCCCAGATATCTTCCGGGGTCAGTTTGACGCCACGGGGCAGCAGGTTACGGAACTCACAAAACTCGCGCATGGCATCCAGCAGGCCGGATCGCAGGCCGTTCACATGGGTGCCGCCCTGGGCCGTGGGGATCAGGTTCACATAGGCTTCCTGAATCAGATCACCACCTTCGGGCAGCCAGGTCACCGCCCAGTCCACCGCTTCGGTTTCTGCGCTCATGGCACCATTGAACGGCTCCTGCGGCACCCGCTCCCAGCCGCGGCTGGATTCCAGCAGGTATTCGATCAGGCCATCATCAAACTGCCAGGCATCACTCTCACCGGTGAGCTGGTTATCCAGTGTCACCAATAAACCGGGACAAAGTACCGCCTTGGCTCGCAACAAATGCTTAAGGCGCGTTACCGACATTTTCGGTGAATCGAAATATTTGGCGTCGGGCCAGAAACGCAAAATGGTGCCAGTATTGCGCTTGCCGACGGTATCGATCACTTCCAGATCGCTGCGCTTTTCGCCGTCACCGAATTCCATGCGGTGCAGCTGACCATCACGCTTGACCAGGATCTCCAGCTTGGTGGACAAGGCGTTCACCACGGACACGCCTACGCCGTGCAGGCCACCGCTGAACTGGTAGTTATTATTGGAGAACTTGCCGCCGGAATGCAGGGTGGAAAGGATCACTTCTACGCCCGGCTTTTTCTGTATCGGGTGCATGTCCACGGGCATACCGCGGCCATCGTCTTCCACTTCCACGCCGCCATCCTTGAGCAGGGTGACCTTGATCGACTTGGCATGGCCAGCCAGCGCTTCATCCACCGAGTTGTCGATGACTTCCTGGGCAAGGTGATTGGGACGGGAGGTATCGGTGTACATGCCCGGTCGCTTGCGCACCGGGTCCAGGCCCGACAACACTTCAATATTTTCGGACGTATAGTTATTGGCCATAGGTTTTCCAGAAGCACCAGACGCAGGACGCCAGATGCCGGACGCATGATGTATCACACGTCCGGCATCTGGCCTCGGGCATCAGGCGTGTATTTCAATCCCACAAAACCGCAACATCAGCGGTATGAAGGCGTCAAAGTTATCAAAGCCGTGGCTGCCACCCAAGCCACAATAGCGGTGACAGTCGCCGTAATAGTCCCAGCCGTCTTCCCAGTTAAGGGTTTCATCACCCGTCTGGGTCAACAACAGCAGGTTTTCCGGCTGGGTGATCTCTGCCACCTCGTAGCGCCGCAACTGCTCCAGCCAGACCGGATCGAACTGGTAGGCTTCGCCGGTATGGTAGTTATGCTGGATACCTGTGTATTTGTCCAGTAGTCGCCACGGTCTTACCGCAGGATTTACGATTGCGGCCTTCAAATCGTGGTGCTCCGCCAGCCAGGTGGCGTAGAAACCACCCAGGGACGAACCCAACAACGCCACCGGCCCGGCACCGGCAATAGCTGCATCCAGCTCTGCCATGGCCAGCCGCGGTGACGGCGGCAGTGTCGGCACGATCAGGCGTTCCGGGCACCCGGCTTGCTCGAACATCGCCCGCAACAACCCTGCCTTGTGGGAAGCCGGTGAGCTGTTGAAGCCGTGAATATAGATGAGAGACGTTTGCGGGGCAGCCATGATCACTCCTCGTTACTGCGCTGTTCAGGAGTTTGACGTGATAGGGAGGAGTTGCAAGTTGAAAGTTCAAAGTTGAAAAACCCGTGCGGAGCCCTCTGGAGCCGCTCGGCCGTGCCCGCGATTCAGCCCATCTGGCAGCGCGGAAAAAGAACCAGTCAATCTAGCTGCTATCAGCCTTCGCGTTTCAACTTTGAACTTTCAACTCGTATCTCAGTAGCCCTTGACCGTGAAATCCACTTCAAAGGTGATCCCTTCCACCCGGCTGACGGCCGTGTCGATACGGCCGTCCGGGTACAGATCCAGCCAGCGGTAACCCGGGTTGGCATCGTCCACCGCAAAGTCTTCGCTCTTGGGCTTGAACTGTACGCAGGTGCTGGGCACCGCCATCATCCGCACGTCGTTGCGCTGATCATCATACTCCTGGTGCACATGCCCCCAGATAATGGCGCGCATACGCTCATGGCGGTCGATGACTTCAAAAAACTTGTCAGCGCTGCCCACCACCTGGGTATCCAGCCAGGTGCATTCCATCGGTACCGGGTGGTGATGCAGGCATACCATCAGGTGGTCGCCGGTAGCATCACGCAGGGCGGTATCGAGGAACTTCAGGTCTTCATCGAACAGATCACCAGGCACTTCACCGGGAATGGTGGAGTCCAGCATGACAATGGTCCAGTTGCCCACATTCAGTACGCACGGACTCATTTTTTCGCGGTGGGCTTCCAGCGCCTGCAACATGGGCGCGGGCTTGTCGTGATTGCCTTCCAGCCAATAGACGGGCACATCAAAACCGGACAGAGCGCGATCCAGGCGCTCGTAGGATTCGTATGAGGCATCCTGGGACAGATCCCCGGTGGCCAGAATCAAATCCGGATTGGGTTGTTCCTTGCGAATCAGATCCAGCACCTTGTCCAGACTGAACTGGGTATTCAAACCCAGCAGTTTGCCTTGCGGATCGGCAAACAAATGACAGTCTGACAACTGTACGACTCGAAGGGGCTGCAACTGCTGCGTCAAGATCCCCGCTCCCGTAACCGTTATTATGGTCCCATGTCTCGTTGGCAGCCCCTCCTTGTACTCCCCAGTACCGCAAGGCTGCCCTTGGTGTCACTTATAACCAAGATGATGGCACTTTTCTAGGAAACAGGTCCAAGAGCAGGAATTGGTTACCATTTCTCCACGAATAAGCCGCAAGGCGGGTTGATTATGCGCCAGGAGAGTGGCACGAACTCGCACCACCCTGCGCTCAACTGCCCGTGACCTGCTGCCGCCAGGCGTGGCCGCTATCGCGGCCGTGGTCATGGAGGTGGCGCAGCCATTCCGCCAGAAAGCGGTTCCATTGCACCTTTTCGTCTCGCTGATGCATGTTGCGATTGGGATACGCATAACGGGCATTCACCCGCCGGAAAGGCCGTGCTTCGGTGACTTCCGCCAACCGGGCATCATGGTACATGCGCACGGTTAACCGGGACGCCGGCAGCGTAGCCAACAGCTCCTGATCTTCCAGCCGCACCGTGGTGGTATAGGGAGAACGCTCCAGCACACGCATCTGCAAGGTATGGGGGTGCTGATCATGCCCCACCTCTACCGCCATGCTGTCGCGCTCACCCAGCGCCTTCATCAACGGCAACAGGCGCGCATAGTTTTCCTCGCACTGAGTCATCAGCGCACGAAAATCCAGCCGGTAACGGTCGCGGCGGCTCATTGCCCGCCCCAGCTCGCATCCAGCCGGGCACGGTTAAGCAGCAACCATTGCAAGGCAATCAAGGACGCAGCGTTATCCACCTGACCGCTTTCCAGCAGCGCAGGGATTTGATCCGCGCTCACGGTCACCGCACGAATGTCTTCCCCCTCGTCCGGGCAACCGAAAATACCGCCAGCACCAGTCAGATCCGCATGCCCCACAAACAGCTGTAAACGCTCATTGGTGCCCCCGGGGCTGGGCATGTAGGCCGCGATCGGCTCCATGGCGCCCAAGGTCAGCCCGGCCTCTTCCACCGCTTCGCGGCGAATCAGGTCGGCGGCACTTTCTCCGTCTTTGTCGGCAATGCCGGCAATCAATTCCAGGCACCAGGGGCTATGGCGCCACTCCAGCGCACCAACACGGAACTGCTCCACCAATAAGATTTCGCCGCGCACCGGATCGTAGGGCAGCACGGCAGACGCCGGCGGGCGCACAAACAATTCCCGGCGCACCGGCTCGCCCCAGCCACCGTTGTATTGCTTGTGGCGCAGGGTCAGCGTATCCACCCGAAAGAAACCCTGGAACGGGGTATCCCGTTCCAGCACTTCCACGTCCTGCGGGCCGAATGGCGGTGTCAGCGAATGATTACTCATGGGCCTCATGATAAAGCGCGGAGCCCTGCTCGCGGAACTCCTTGGATTTTTCTTCCATGCCTGCTTCGGCCTGGGCCACCTGGGCGGTGCCATCACCGTAGATCTCGCGCACTTCCTGGCTGATTTTCATGGAGCAGAACTTGGGGCCGCACATGGAGCAAAAGTGCGCCACCTTGTGGGCCTGCTTGGGCAGGGTCTCGTCGTGGTACTCACGAGCCCGGTCCGGGTCCAGCCCCAGGTTAAACTGGTCTTCCCAGCGGAATTCAAAGCGCGCCTTGGACAGGGCATTGTCACGCAGCTGCGCACCGGGATGGCCCTTCGCCAAGTCCGCCGCGTGAGCCGCAATCTTGTAGGCGATGATGCCTTCCTTAACGTCTTCGCGGTTGGGCAGCCCCAGGTGCTCCTTGGGCGTCACATAGCAAAGCATGGCGGTGCCGTACCAGCCAATCATGGCCGCGCCGATGGCACTGGAGATGTGATCGTAGCCCGGGGAGATATCAATGGTCAGCGGACCCAGGGTGTAGAACGGCGCCTCACCACAGTGCTCCAACTGCTCATCCATGTTGGCTTTGATCATGTGCATGGGCACATGGCCCGGGCCTTCGATCATCACCTGCACGTCGTGCTTCCAGGCGATCTTGGTCAGCTCACCCAGGGTACGCAACTCGCTGAACTGCGCTTCATCATTGGCATCGGCCAAACAACCAGGACGCAGGCCATCGCCAAGACTGAAGGTCACGTCGTAGGCCTTCATTATTTCGCAGATATCTTCGAAATGGGTATAGAGGAAGCTTTCCTCGTGGTGCGCCAGGCACCACTTGGCCATGATCGAACCGCCCCGCGAAACGATACCGGTGACCCGGTTGGCGGTCATCGGCACATAGCGCAGCAGCACGCCGGCATGAATGGTGAAGTAACTCACGCCCTGCTCGGCCTGCTCAATCAAGGTGTCACGGAAGATTTCCCAGGTCAGGTCTTCGGCCACGCCGTTAACTTTTTCCAGCGCCTGATAGATGGGCACCGTACCGATGGGTACCGGCGAGTTACGCAGAATCCACTCGCGGGTTTCGTGAATATTGTCACCGGTGGACAGATCCATCACCGTGTCGCCGCCCCAGCGGGTAGCCCAGGTCATCTTGGACACTTCTTCCTCAATGGAAGAGGTCACCGCCGAGTTGCCGATGTTGGCGTTGATCTTGGTGAGGAAGTTGCGGCCGATAATCATCGGCTCGATTTCCGGGTGGTTGATGTTCACCGGAATCACCGCCCGGCCACGGGCCACTTCGTCACGCACAAATTCCGGGGTAATCTCCGCCGGAATCGCCGCACCAAAGCTCTGCCCTGGGTGCTGGTTTACCGGTAAACCGGCCTCACGATGCTCACGCAGGCGCTGGTTCTCGCGGATGGCGATGTATTCCATTTCCGGGGTAATAATGCCCTGGCGCGCGTAATGCATTTGGCTCACGTTCTTGCCCGCGCTCGCGCGACGAGGAATACGGGTATGCTCAAAACGCAGACCGGCCTTGGCCACATCATTGGCTCGCTTGCGGCCATATTCGCTGGTCAGGCCATCCAGCTGCTCGGTATCATTACGCTCGCCAATCCAGCTATCCCGAATTGGGTTCAGCCCTTTACGGATGTCGATTTGCGTATCCGGGTCGGTATAGGGGCCGGAGGTATCATAAACCGACAGCGGTGGGTTATCCTCGAACTTTCCGTCCGCCAATGGGGTCGGATGCTGTTGGATTTCCCGCATGGGCACACGAATGTCCGGGCGCGAGCCCGTGACGTAGATTTTTCGTGAACCGGCGATAGGCTGGCAGGATTCGTCAATGGCGTTGGCGATGGGGCGCTGATCGTCTGGCACGTCGGCCTCCGGAAGCTAAATAAGGGAAATTCAGGAATGGCGGACACTATACGCCAGCGCCCAACAGCCAAACAACCGCGGAACTGGCCCAAACAGGCGGTGTTAATTTTCTGTACTTGCCAGTACCATAATGATTAACCAGACACACAAAAAGAGTGCACCAGAATGAAGCGTAGCCCGGCAACGCCCCTAGTTCTTCTTCTTACCTCACTGGCCAGCGCCGTTCAGGCTGCTGACCTTACTGAAGTAGCCAACGCAGCCTGGAGCTACGACGGTACCTGGCGCGCTGCGCGGATGAACTGGAATGCCGACCAGGAACTGATGGTACAAGGCCGCGCCGCCTTATTCCCGAACGTGTCAGCCAGCTACGGCCGCTATGACAACGACCGGGAAATCGAAGATCTGAACGTGGACCAGAGCTACGGTAGCGAAGTCAGCACCTTTACCCTGACTCAGCCCCTGTTCCGTGTTGATGCCTGGTATGGCTATAAAGAGGCACAATCAAGCACCGATATCGCGCAGGCTAATTTCGAACAGTCCCGCCAGGATTTTGTGCTGCGTGTGGCCCAGGGCTATTTTGGCGTGCTGCGCTCTTGGGACACCTGGGTGTCAGCCAAAGCGGAAGAAAAAGCCATCGGCCGCCAGCTGGAACAGACCCAGGAGCGCTTCGATGTAGGCCTGGTACCGGCCACCGATGTGGAAGAGGCACAGGCAACCTATGACCTGACCCAGGTCAACCTGATTGTGGCCCGTCAGCAGTACGACATTGCCCGTGACCAGCTGGAAACCCTTACCGGCCAGCAGTGGCAGACCCTGGCAGAACTGCGCGACGAACTGCCCATGGAAGGCCCCCAGCCCACGGACATGAACGACTGGATCGAAAAAGCCAAGGTACAGAACCCCCAGGTGCAAGCCGCGCTCTACAACACCGAGCTCACAGAAAACACCGCCAAGCGCCAGCTCGGTGCCCAGCTGCCCCAGGTGCAACTGGTAGCCCAGTACCAGCATTCCCACCTGTCACCGGACGAAAATCCCAACGCATCAGGCATCAACTCCAACAGCTCCCTGTTCGACACCCAGAATCGCCAGATCGGTGTGGAAGTGAGCATACCCCTGTTCCAGGGGGGCGGCCTGAACAGCCGTCGCAAGGAGGCCTACCTGCGTGCGGATGCCGCGGATTTCCAGTACGACCAGGCGGTACGCGATATCGTGCAACAGGCGCGCAGTGCCTACCGCACCGTAGAAGCCGATGCACTGCGCATCAAGGCCCGCAAACAGGCCATCCGCTCCACCCGCTCTGCCCTGGACGCCACCCAGTCCGGCTATGAAGTCGGCACCCGTAACGTGGTGGATGTGCTTAATGCGCAACGCGCCCTGTTTGCCGCTGAGCGCGATTACGCCAACGCCCGTTACGATTACATCATCAACTCCCTGACCCTGAAATCCACCACCGGTGACCTGCAGCAAGGCGACCTGGCGGCGGTGAATAACTGGCTGGCGCCGGACCAGACTCTGGATCTCTACAACCCGGACCTGGAAGGCCAGAGCGAAGAAATGATGCAGGACAACTCGCCGATCAACTGAGGCAGGTGAGCCTGACGCAAACACGCGGGCATCGCCCGGACCATAAAAAAACCGCTACCCGGCAACGGCTAGCGGTTTTTTTATGCACAAGCTGCGACAAACACACCGCAGGTCGCATTAGCCCGAAGGGCGTAATCCGACATTCATCTCCATGGCGATCAACCCGAGTCCTTTTTCCAGCGCGCCACGGTTCGCTTCCACCACCGCAGCAGCAGCCTGGCCCTGCCGGGCACACTGTCCCGGGTCACTCATCAATGCCTGCAGCTTGTCAGCCAACGCTTCGCCGCTGTCGACCACACTGAGCCCGCCTGCATCATCAAGCAGTTGCGCGATGGCGGTGAAATTATGCAGATGCGGGCCGGTGAGCACCGGCTTTTCCCAGGCCGCCGGTTCCAAAAGATTATGGCCCCCCACTGGCACCAGCGAACCGGCCACAAAAGCCACATCACAGGCGCCAAACAACATCAGCAATTCGCCCATGGTATCGGCCAGATACACCGCCGCATCGGCGGCTGATTCCTGCTGACTACGGCGGGCCACAGACAAGCCAGCCTCGCGAACCTGGTCGGCAACCCCGTCAAACCGTTCCGGGTGCCGCGGCACCAGAATCAGCAATGCATCCGGCTTCTGTGCACGCAGTGCCTTGTGCGCCGCTAACACCAGAGCATCCTCCCCCGGGTGAGTGCTGGCCGCGATCCAGACCGGTCGATCACCGAACGAGGTGCGCAGCTCTGACGCGGCCTGCTTCACTGCCTCATCCAGGGTCATATCGAATTTCACACTGCCGATGGGATACACCCGCTCCGGCCAGGCACCGAGAGCCATATAGCGCTCCGCTTCCACGCGGGTCTGTACCGCCAGCGCATCAAAGCGGGCCATCATGGGTCGAATCAGGCGCGGCAATTTGCCGTAGCCTCGGTAACTTTTTTCCGACAACCGCCCGTTCATCAACATCAGTTTCGCGCCATGGCGCTTCACCGCGGCGCACAAGTTGGGCCACAGCTCTGTCTCCAGCACAATCACCAGTTGCGGATCAAACGCGCGCATAAAACGCGCCAGCGCCGACGGCAATTCCCAGGGGCAATACACATGGGTCACCCGATCACCGAACAGCGCCTGCACCCGTTCAGAGCCGGTGGGCGTGGTGGTGGTTACCAGCAGTGGCACATCCGGGTAATCCGCCAGCAACCGCTCAATCAACGGCGCCGCCGCCAGCGCCTCCCCCACCGACACCGCATGCACCCAGAGGCAGCCTTTCAAGGTACCCCGCCGGTAGCCCCACGCCATCCGTTCCTTCCAGCGCTGACGATAGGCCGGCGCCTTTCTGCCGCGCAGCCACAGGCGCAGAAAAAGAAAGGGAAGCAACAGATACCACAGGGCGGAATAAACAGTTCGCATAGATATTCTTGTCTCGATGTCAGGACGGCTTGCGGGCAGCGTAACAGGCAATAAACCGCGTTATTCATATTGCCTGTTATGGCGCCCGTGTACGTGCCAGCGGCTTCGCCTATGCTAGCATAGCCGCACTGTTCAACGATGGTGAGCCATGAGTGACTCCACCCTGAAACCTGACACGCTCCGTCCGGATATTCTCATCTTCGGCGGTGGCATTGCCGGCCTGTGGCTGATCAACCGGCTCCATGCCGCCGGCTACCAGTGCCTGCTGCTGGAATCCGCCAGCTTGGGCGGCGACCAGACCCTGGCCAGCCAGGGCATTATCCACGGCGGCCTCAAATATGCCCTCGGCGGAAACTTGTCCAACGAATCCGAAGCCATTTCCGACATGCCCGACCGCTGGCGTGCCGCCATGGCCGGCGACGATCCGGTGGACCTGCGCAACCTGCACGTCCTGAGTGACACCCAACACATGTGGTCCAGCGGCTCCGTGGCCTCGCGGATGACCAATTTTTTCGCCAGCAAGATGCTGCGCGGCCGCATTGAAAAGCTCAAGCGCGACCACTTTCCCAGCGCGCTAGCCAACAAGGCCTTCAAGGGCAACGTCTACAAACTGGACGATCTGGTGATCAACACCGAATCCCTGATCGAGACACTCAGCGCCCCGGTGCGTGACCGGCTGCTGGCGTTCAACAATGAACGCGACGTTCTGCAATGGGAGGAACGCGGCCTGCACGCCGTTACCGTTAACGGACAACGCATTGAACCGCGAATGACCCTGCTCGCCGCCGGCAACGGCAACCCGGCGTTACTGGATGGCGCCCATCAGGCCCATCTGCTGGAGCAAGAACAAAGCCAACTGCGCCCCTTGAAAATGGTGTTGGTGAAACACGATATGGGCCACCGTTTATATGCCCACTGCGTAGGCACCAGCAATAAACCGGTACTCACTGTTACCACCCACGACTGCCCCGACGGCAAGGTAGTCTGGTACTTGGGCGGTGACCTGGCGGAACGAGGTGTAGAGCGTAGCGACCAGGAACAACTGGCTGCCGGTCGGGCTGAGCTCAAGCAGCTGTTCCCCTGGCTCGATTTCAGCCAGGCAGAATTCGCCACCCTGGATGTGACCCGCGCAGAACCCAGACAGCAGGCACTGGTGAAACCCGATAACGCCTACGCCCGCCGGGACCAAAACCTGATCGTCGCCTGGCCCACCAAACTCACTCTGGCCCCTGACCTGGGTGATCGAGTCATGGCGCTGCTAGAAGAAAGTGGTCTACAGCCGGGCGAACCGTTAACGATTCCGGCAACACTGGAGCAGGCCCCCATGGGCGTGCCGTACTGGCACCGTTGTTTCTAATTACCCACTGCAGGGGCGCCACTAGAGGCGCGAACATCCAGACGCGAGTGACGAGAAACGAGTTTCGAAAGACAAAATCTTTTGGATGTTCGCGACTCGTAACTCGCTTCTCAAAACTTTTTTCCGTGCCTCTAGTGGCGCGCCTACAGCGAGAATGATTCAGGAGTTTTCATGTCCTTCATGCGCCCGCTGGGCAACACAGGGTTAACCGTCAGCGCACTCGGCCTGGGCACGGTGAAAATCGGCCGCGACAAGGGGGTGAAATACCCCAACGGCTTCACCATCCCTGATGACCACGCGGTAATCGAGCTGCTGGCCCAGGCGCAGGATCTTGGTATTAACCTGATCGACACCGCTCCGGCCTACGGCCACAGCGAAGACCGTCTTGGCCAGCTAATGAGCCGGCGACAGGATTGGGTCATCGTCACCAAGGTGGGCGAAGAGTTTGATAACGACAGCGGTGAAAGCCATTTCGATTTCTCACCGAAACACGTTCGCCGCTCCGTGCAACGCAGCCTGAAACGGCTTAATACCGATTACCTGGATTGCGTACTGGTTCACTCCGATGGCGATGACATGGGGATCATCAAACAGGGCACCCTCGATGCCCTGAACAACCTGAAGAAGGAAGGCCTGGTGCGCTCCACCGGCATGTCCACCAAGACCGTTGCAGGCGGCATTGCCTGCCTGGAACACGCGGACATGGCCATGGTCACCTACAACCTGCAACAGCAGGACGAAGTCCCGGTGATTGAGCACGCCGCCGCCCACCGCAAAGGCATCCTGATAAAAAAAGCCTTTGCCAGCGGTCACCTGAACGACACCCTTGAGGATCCGGTGCAGGAAAGTCTGAACCAGATCCTTGGCACGGCTGGCGTCAGCAGTATCATTGCCGGCACCATCAACCCCGCTCATTTGCGTGAGAACGTGGCCAAGGCCCGGCAGGCCTGCAATATTTCCGACCCATAACAACAACAGGAAACACCATGCGTTTTTATCTGATCATTCTGCTACTCGGCGCCTCCCTTGCAGCACAGGCGGATAAAATATTGCTGCTCCGGGAAGCCCCTCAGGGGTGCGAAAAAAAGGGGGAAGTCTCGGTGTCGTCGGGGAGCAAGATGCAGGGCATGTTGTTCAGCGATGCTTTCATCAATAACAACGTGAACAAGAAGCTCGCCAAGGCCATCAAGAAAGCCGGCGGCAATCGCGGCATGCTCAGCGATCGCCGCGAATTTATGATGGAGAGCCAGTTCCGGGGGATCGAGCACATCGAACTGGATGCCTGGGTATGGCATTGCGAAGAAGAAGATAGCTGACCGCTACAAGCTACAAGCTACAAGCTACAACACGATATTGCGCTTGCTGCACCGGCAAGCAAAGAGGCCGCGCCCAAACGTTTGAGCGCGGCCTCAGCCTTCCAGAAAAGCGAAAGACCTATGCGCGACTCGCTGTTAGCCACTCGACGCTTGTTTCACTTCCGCCCCCAACGATTGCAGCCCGGCCCGATGCCCCTGCTGATAGCCCACATCCAGTTTATGGCCATTGGTGGTTAACCGATTTACCGGAAAGTGCGGGTCTGGGGCGACCACGGTCACCCGACAATCTGCTGGCGGATTGTCGATAAAATCCAACGACTCGTTGTAGCTATCCGTGCGCGTAAGCAAAGCGTCATACAAGGCGGGGAAGTCGCGTACCCAAGGCTTTAATAATGGCGTCAGAGCACTGGGGCGTTTGCGGTAACCCTGAGGGTGCGACAACACCACAGTGATATCCCGAGCGCCCTGCTGATAAGCCCAGCGCACCGGAATGGAATCCCCCAACCCGCCATCAGTCATGGGGTGCCCGGCAACGGTGGGGAAATCCCGGTAAGCAAAAGGAATAGAACAGGACGCTGTCATCACCTCATCCAGATTGTCCGGCTGGGTTTGGAAATAGCGTGGCGCCCCATCTTCCACTGAGGTGGTCACCACCCATAATGGAACCTTCCCTTGCCAATGCTGCTCAAGGCTCAGCGGGACTTCCACGCGAGACTGATGCCAGAGCCAGTGCACATCACACAAATGACCACCCGACATAAAACGCTGCCAGTTAATAAAATCCGGGCGACAGGCGTGGTCCGTAATAATCTGGCGGCTGCGGCCGTGATTGCCTGCCAGGTAACCGATCAAATTGGTGGAACCGGCGGAAACACCCACCGCAAAATCAAATTCACGATGGTTGTTTTCTAAAAACGCATCCAGCACACCGGCAGCAAAAATGCCGCGCATGGCACCGCCTTCCACTACCAACGCCCGCTGAGACATCACTTTTCCTCCACATCGGTTCCACCCATTGGATCCGTTTCAAACACGATGCCAGAGCAAACTAATCGGTGGAAATAGAGCCTTACTGTCCCTGCCATCGGCTTCCCTGATCATTAACCCGGCCCACTGGCCGCTGTCTGCACCGATACCGCGCAAACGCATCAGGTTAGCGCACCCAGTGTCCACCCAATGACCAGACTCACTCAATCCCACCCTTATTAATTATTGTAAAAACAACACGTTAAATGTTGCCTGCTGGGCTGGCATCGCACTTGCACTAGTTCGCACACCAACTTGTATACAACTAGGTGTGCTAACGAATGATTGGCTGGACTCTTCAACAATGGCAGGCGGCTTACCGCAGCGGTGACCTCACCCCGGTACAGGCCATGAGAAAACTGGCGACCACACTGCACGACAGTGAACGCGCCCTGTGGATCCACCTGCTTGATGAATCCAGCCTGGTGCATCAGGCGCAGTCCCTGAGTGACACATCACTCCCGCTGTACGGCATTCCCTTCGCGGTAAAAGACAATATCGACGTGGCGGGCATGCCCACCACCGCCGCCTGCCCGGACTTTGCCTACACCCCCGAAAAAGACGCCACCGTCGTACGCCTGCTGCGCGACGCCGGTGCTATCGTGGTGGGCAAAACCAACCTGGACCAGTTCGCCACCGGCCTGGTGGGCACTCGTTCTCCTTACGGCGAAGTGCCCAACCCATTTAACCCGGATTATCTCAGCGGCGGCTCCAGCTCGGGTTCCGCCACGGCGGTGAGCCTGGGCCTGGTGCCCTTTTCCCTGGGCACCGATACCGCCGGTTCCGGGCGGGTGCCTGCGGCCTTCACCAATACCGTGGGCCTCAAGCCCACTCGCGGCGCCATTAGCACCCACGGTGTTGTGCCGGCCTGCAAAACACTGGATTGCGTCAGCCTCTTTGCCCTCAACGTAGACGACGCCCAACAGGTCTACCGGGTGATCGGCCAGTTCGACCACGACGATGCCTACAGCCGCCCAGCACCGGCATTACAAACTACCGGCCTGCCCGCACGCCCCACCCTGGGCATTCCCAAAGACCTGCCCTGGTTCGGGGACACCCAGGCCAAACAGTTGTGGGAGCAACAACTTGAACAGGTCAAACAGATTGCCGATCTGGTCACCGTGGACACCATGGTGCTGCAGGATGCCGCCGCACTACTCTATCAGGGGCCTTGGGTGGCCGAGCGCTTTACCGTAACCGAAGCCCTGCTGCAGAAAAAACCCGACGCACTGCTGCCAGTGATTCGCGACATCCTCGAGCCCGCCGCCACGCTGACCGCCGCCGACGGCTTTCGCGCCCAGTACCGGCTCGCCGAACTGAAACGCCAATCTGACGCCCTGATGGACACCGTGGATGCCCTGCTGCTACCCACCACGCCGGGGATTTACACCCGCGCCGCCGTGCAAGCCGACCCGATCACCCTAAACAGCCAGCTCGGCACCTGGACCAATTTCGTCAATCTGCTGGACATGTGCGCCCTGGCGCTGCCCGGTGGCTTTCGTGGCGACGGCCTGCCCGGCGGCTTTACCCTGATTGGCCCCGCCTGGCAGGACCATGCGCTGGCCGACTTCGGGCAACGCTGGCAGCAGATTCAGCCATGGCAGGCTGGCGCCACCGGCCAGCCCTTACCGACCACTCAGCCCCAGGCTGCCAACGATGACCACAACGATCTGATCACTGTGGCCGTGGTCGGCGCACATCTCAGCGACATGCCGCTGAACACCCAGCTCACCGAGCGAGAGGGCGTGCTGCTCGAAGCCACTCACACAGCTCCCTGCTACCGACTCTATGCCCTGGCCAACACCGTGCCACCGAAGCCCGGACTGATTCGCAGCGAAAAAAGCGGCGGCGTCAGCATTCCCATCGAACTGTGGCAAATGCCAGTGAAACATTTCGGCAGTTTTGTTGGCCTGATTCCGGCACCACTGGGCATCGGCAGCCTGGAAACCCTTGATGGTCGCTGGGTAAAAGGCTTCATCTGTGAGCCCTGGGCCATCGACGATGCCACCGACATTACCGCTCTGGGTGGCTGGAGACACTACATCGCCTCATTGAATGAAACCGGCCAACAGTGATCCACATCAACACTTATAAGATCAGCACAAGCGAGGGGCGCAACCATGCCTCGGCCTAACAACAAAAGACAAACCAGCCTCGCAGAGCAAATTTATCTGCAGCTCAAGCAGGATATTTTTGATTTCCGCCTGATGCCCGGTGAGCGTTTCAGCGAAAACGATATTGCTGAACGCATGAGCGCCTCGCGGACACCCGTTCGCGAGGCGCTTCTCCGTCTGCAGCGAGAATCCTATGTCGATGTGATGTTCCGAAGTGGTTGGCAAGTCAGCCCCTTCGACTTCACCTGCTTCGAAGAGCTTTACGATGTACGCACCATTCTCGAATGCGCGGCGGTGCAAACGCTGTGTGAACAACCAGAGCAACATCCCCTCGATGAACTTGTGAATCGGTGGTGTGTCAATCCTGCCCACATGCTGACGCATGGCCCCACGGTCAGCGGCATGGATGAGCAATTCCACGAACAACTCGTGGCGGCCGCTGGCAACCGGCAAATGGCGCGCATTCATCAAGATCTGACCGAACGATTGCGCATTGTCCGGCGGCTGGACTTCACTAAACCCCCACGTATTGAAGCCACCTACAACGAACATGCTGCCGTGCTGGACGCCATCCTTCAGCGCCGGGCGCCCCATGCACAAACGTTATTGCGAACGCATATTGAAGAATCTCGCAACGAAGTCAGAAACATCACTCTGTACATGCTTCAAGAGGCCAACGCCCGGGGGCAACAAGAAGGATCCAGGTAACGCTTTCACGGACAACAATCAGCGGCCTGTGCAAGCCTATACAGCCGCGTTGTCTCAACGGCACCGTGGACATCCCCCACCGCAACTCCCACACTTCGCAATCCACTCATTATTCGTAGATTGCCAACCATGCTCGCCACGCTCTGGTCCATTATTGCGCCTGTACTGTTCTGTGCCGGCATGGGTTTTTTCTGGGCGCGGGCGGGAAAACCGTTTGATACACAGATGGTCACTTCGCTGGTCATCACGGTCACCACACCCTGTCTGATCATCGCCACCCTGGGCACAACGGATCTCGACATGACCGCCCTGGCACACATCGGCGGGCTGGCCCTGACCGTATTGATGCTTACCTTGTTGATCAGCGCACTGATTATTCGCCTGACCGGGCAACGGTTTCGTGTGTTTCTACCCTCACTGGTGTTTGCCAACACTGGCAACATGGGTATTCCGCTGTGCATGTTGGCGTTCGGCGATGCCGGCCTGGCTTTGGCGCTGGCGTGGATGATGCTCTACGCCGTGGCCCAGTTTTCGTTAGGGCTGGCCGTGGTCAGTGGACAACGCCTGTCTCCCCGCTTACTGCGTCACCCCATTCTGATTTCTGTTTTCCTGGCCATCGTATTAGTGGCACTGGATCTGCAGCTACCTGAATGGCTGCTCAACAGCGTGAAACTGGTTGGCGATGTAACCATTCCGCTGATGCTGATTACCCTCGGGGTGTCGCTGTCGCAATTACGGGTTCGCCACTTGGGTACAGGCGCCCTGTTTGCGGCTCTGCGGTTGCTGATCGGGTTTGCGGTTGGCATGGCTGTGGTAACGGCACTGGAGCTGGAAGGCACACTACGGGGCGTGGTGCTGATCGAATCGTGCATGCCAGTGGCGGTGTTCAATTACCTATTGGCCAAGGCCTATAACCAGGGCGCCGAAGAAGTCGCCGCCATGGTGGTCATCTCGACTTTGATGGCATTCTTGCTGCTACCGTTTTTGCTCATGCTTGCCCTGTAAGCCCAAGGCCGCCCCCTCGCTACCGGCGACAAGACTCATAACAGGAATGATCGTCTTATGATCCAGCGACTGACTCAGCTTTTCCCACTGTGGGCACTCGTGCTTTCCCTGTTTGCCTACTGGCAACCCCATTGGCTAACCCCGGGCAAACCCGCCATCGTACCGCTATTGATGCTGATCATGTTCGGTATGGGGCTGTCGCTCACCTGGGCGGACTTTCGTCGTGTTCTCGCCACTCCCGGCGTTATCGCTCTGGGGCTGGTGCTGCAATACAGCCTGATGCCCCTGCTCGCCTTCCTGATCGGCCATGCCCTGTCTCTACCCCGGGAATTACTGGTCGGGCTGGTACTTGTTGGCGCCTGCCCTGGCGGCACTGCATCCAATGTAATCGCTTATCTGGCGCGGGCAGATGTGGCGCTATCCGTGGCCATCACCTTTGCCTCCACCCTGGTTGCCGTGGTCGCCACGCCACTGCTGACCTGGCTATATTTGGGCGAACAGATCCCGGTACCGGTAACCGGGATGCTGCTTTCCCTGTTGCAAATCGTGCTGCTGCCAGTGGCGGCAGGCTGCCTTCTAAACACCTTCTTTGAACGGCCGCTGCAACCTCTTCGCCACCTTTTCCCGCTGATTTCGGTGCTGGCCATCGTATTGGTTATCGGCGTGATTGTGGCACTGAATCAGGATCGTATCGCCCAAGCCGGGCTGGCTATCTTTATCGCGGTGATAGCCCACAACGGCCTGGGCCTCGCCGGCGGATACGGCATTGCCAAATTGCTGCGGCTGGACGAAACCCGGGCGCGCACTCTGGCTATCGAAGTGGGCATGCAAAACTCTGGGTTGGGTGTGGCTTTGGCGGTGAAACACTTCACCGTTCTCGCCGCCCTTCCGGGCGCCCTTTTCAGCGTGTGGCACAATCTGGCAGGGTCACTACTGGCTGCCGTCTGGCGACGACGCACACCCGCCGAATCGTAGAGGGGCGCCCACCGAAAGCGCCCTAAGGCGCGAGACGCTCGCGCTGCCAGCTTCCATCCGCCTGTTTGCGGTAACAGAAACGGTCATGCAAACGGCTAGGGCGGCCATGCCAGAACTGAATTTCCGTAGGGATAATCCGGTAGCCTCCCCACTGTTCCGGACGCGGCACCGGCGCCGAAGGGAATTCCTGCTCCAGCCGTTTCACTTCCTCTTCCAGCCACTCCCGGCTGGCGGGCTGGCTCTGGGGGGAAATGGCCGCGCTCACCTGGCTGGCATAGGGGCGGGAGGCGAAGTAACTATCGGATTCTTCCTCATCCACTTTTTGCGCTTCACCAATCACGATCATCTGGCGGTCAAACGGCTGCCAGAACATGGTGAAGGACACCTTGGGGTTGGCCGCAATGTCTTCCCCTTTGCGGCTGTCGTAGTGGGTGAAGAAGGTGAAACCTTCTGCTTCAACCCCCTTTAGCAGCACCACGCGGGAGGACGGCTGCCCCTCGGTACTGACAGTGGCCAGGGTCATGGCATTGGGCAGCGGCAAACCGGCTTCAATGGCCTCATCCACCCAGCGGCGCGCCTGCTCCAGCGGGTCATCATGGAGGCTAACGTCGGTAAGGCCGTCAGCGTGATATTCTTCGCGCACATCTTTCATGGTACCCCCGGCTGGCTGCAAGAGCCTGTGTAGAGTCATACAATGCCGGCAGTATAACGCCCACACGCAGACAACCAAGAACCTGGATCAAGGGACAGGACGATTAGCATGCTGGACACCGCCGACGAAAATCGCCGCCGTCACAACCTGCACCCGGACCATCCAGTGTGGCTTTTCGGTTATGGCTCGCTGATCTATAAGGCCGACTTTCCCCACCTTGCACGGCGGCCGGCGTCAATTACCGGCTGGACCCGGCGTTTCTGGCAAGGCTCCCACGATCATCGCGGCACGCCGGACAATCCGGGTCGAGTGGTCACCTTGATTGAATCGCCGGGCACCCTGTGTACCGGCATGGCCTATCGCATCACCCCGGACGTTTTCGAACACCTGGATCACCGGGAAAAAAATGGCTATCTGCGTTTTTCGACACCCATGACGTTCCGCACCGGGGAACAGGAGAACGGGCTGGTGTATATCGCCACCGCAGACAACGGGGCCTTTCTGGGCGAAGCCAGCGAGCAACACATTGCCCATCATATTGCTGCCAGCCATGGCCCCAGCGGCAGTAACGCGGACTATCTGCTGCAGCTGGCTGAGGCCCTCCGCGAGCTGGGCGCGCACGATGCCCATGTGTTTCAAATTGAGGCCGCGCTGTTACGTACAGCCCTGCCCCACCCGACAAACAATAGCCCCTGACAGCCTTAGTCGGATTCGGAAAATGTCGGCGCCGCCTTCATGTACTTGTCCCAATAGCCGTCCTCTGGGGTGACCTGCTCGACCACATCGACCCACAAGCCACTAGGGTCACGGACCCCAAACCGGCATTGCCCAAAAGGCTCGCGGGTCAGCGGGTAGTCCGCCGCTCCTCCCCGCTGTTGCAAGGTTGCCAGAGCCTGCTCGGCATCATCCACTTCCAGCTCCAGACACATTCCCTGTCCAGAATACGCTTGTGGTCCCGGCGGAGCGGATGGGTGATCCGGTGTCATAAAGGCCACCACACTCCCCTGAGCCTCATTCCCCAGCAGCACAAACCAGTCACTATCAAACACAATCGCCAACCCGAAATAGCGTTGCCAGAACGCCTGGCAGGCCGCTTTGTGCTCGGTAACAACAATGGGGTAACGGTCACGAATATCCATGATGCCTCCTGGCGAAATTAAACAGACAGACTGTCTGCTTTGATTAAATAAAAACAAACTGCTAGTTTGTTTGTCAACAAAAGAGGATTCTATGGCGACCAACGTTCAACGTCGCGCTCAAACCCGTGGCTGCCTGATCAATGCAGCACGCCATTTGTTCGCGATACAGGGTTATGCGGACACCCGCACCGAAGCCATTCTCAATGGTGCTGGCGTCACTCGCGGAGCCATGTATCACCATTTCCGCAACAAGACGGAACTGTTCGAAGCCGTGTGCGAGCTACTCAGTCAGGAAGCCATGGCCGCCATCGAACAGGCGGTTGCCGGGCAGCACGGCAGCTTACCCACCCTCAAAGCGGGTAGCCTGGCCTGGGTCGATTTCATGTCCCGGCAGGATGTTCAGCGTATTCTGGTGATCGAAGCGCCCACCGTGCTTGGCCAGGCACGGTGGAACGCCCTGGATGAACGCTACAGTTTTACCCTGCTTCGAGAAGGTATTCAGGAAGCCATGGCAGACGGCAGCCTGCAATTTTCTGGCAGTGCCAATGGGCTGGCAATATTGCTGAATGGCGCCATGAATGCCCTGGTATTGCGTCACGCTGGGGCGGCGAATCCTCAACGGTTACGACAGGACCTTCTGGCACTGTTTGACTGCTTTTGCGGAGAGACACCATGACACCATCTACATCATCGTGCCCGTGCCAGTCCGGGCTGAAATACAGCGAATGCTGCCAACCGCTGCATCAGGGCGAACCTGCCGCCTCTCCCTAGGCGTTAATGCGTTCGCGGTTCTGTGCATTTGCGCTGAACAATACCGCCTACCTGTCCTCCAGCTGGCATCACAGCCAGCGCCCCTCGGCACTGACACTGGACCCGGATGAAAAATGGCTGGCGCTGAAGATTCTTCACAGCGATACCGACGGTGATACCGGCAACGTCCATTTTCAGGCGACCAGCAAAGATCGCCAGGGCCTCAACGTATTGGAGGAACACTCACGTTTCGTGAAAGAAAACGGCCATTGGTTCTATCTTGACGGCACGCCCAGCAGCACCGCGTTAAAACCCGGAAGAAATGATCCATGCCCGTGCGGCAGTGCAAAAAAATTCAAGAAGTGTTGTGGCTAGGGATCAACGATTTTTTCATTCTCAAATATTGTTCATCGGCCGTTGCCAAGTCTATACAAAGCAGCCCTTGGCCCAACATCACAAGAGGTATAGCGTTAAATAAAAAGCAGAACAAAGGTGGCATCATGGCTTCAACAGACCCAAGCGCCGCACTCGCTGACTGGCACGACAGCAAACGTTATCTTTGGTTACTAAGCCCGGCAATCCCTTTGCTGGCTGTTTCGTTTCTTCTCATTTATTTATTTATCTGGTCATCACCCGTGCTGCTCTGGGGTGGCCCTTTCCTGGTCTATGGGCTGATTCCCTTTGCCGATTGGGTGGTCGGCGCCGACACCAGCAATCCACCGGAGTCCGCTGTTTCGCAATTGGAGAGCGACACCTACTACCGGCTTATTGTCTTTGCCTACATTCCAGCCCAATACCTGGCAACGATCCTGGGAGCCTGGTTGGTCGCCGGCGGCGGCATCCCTTGGTGGGGCCTGGTCGGACTGGTGTTCAGTGTCGGCGCGGTTAACGGCATTGCCATTAACACAGCCCATGAACTGGGCCACAAAAAAACCCGAACCGAACGCTGGCTAGCGAAAATTACACTGGCGCCGGTTGCCTACGGCCATTTCTTTGTGGAACACAACAAGGGTCACCACAAAAACGTGGCGACGCCGGATGATCCTGCCAGCTCGCGGATGGGGGAATCGTTCTGGGCATTTTTGCCGCGCACCATGATTGGCAGTGTGAAATCCGCCTGGCATATCGAAGCCATGCGCTTACAGCGTTGCAACCAGCCGCTTTGGTCGCTAAAAAATGAAAACCTGCACAGCTGGCTAATGACGGTCGCCCTGTTCGGTCTGATAACACTTTGGCTGGGATGGATCGTTTTACCCTTTCTCCTTCTGCAGGCTTTTTATGGTGCTTCCCTGCTCGAAGTCATTAACTACATGGAGCACTACGGGTTACGGCGTCAGAAAAAAAACGATGGCCGCTACGAGCGCTGTGAACCAAAGCATTCCTGGAACAGCAACCACATCGTGACCAACCTTTTTCTTTATCAGCTGCAGCGCCATTCCGATCATCACGCCAATCCGACCCGGCGTTTCCAAGCGCTTCGGCATTTTGACGATAGCCCGCAACTGCCTTCCGGCTATGCCTCCATGTTGATTCCCGCGTATCTGCCGTTTGTCTGGTTTCGCAAAATGGATCCGCTGGTGGTGCAGCATTACAACGGCGACCTGACGCAGGCCAACCTGCAGCCCGGAAAGCGCGAAGCGCTCCTGGAAAAATGGCAACGCCCAGTGGTCAGCTACCAAAGCGCGGATTCTGAACCCAGCATTCAGCAGGGCGGTGTGGAGGCCGCAAGACAGGCAGAACAGGATATCGACACCCCCCATCAATTCGAGTGTCCCAACTGCGGCTACACCTACGACGAGAGTCGTGGTGAAGAAAATGAAGGCTTCCCACCAGGCACCCGCTGGCTACAGATCCCCGATGATTGGCCCTGCCCGGACTGCGCCGTGCGGGAAAAACTCGATTTCGTCCTCAAGCAACGCTGACGGACACCCTCCGGCAACTCCCCCCCTGTAGCCGGAGGGCTTTTTATCCGCAGTCTCGGGAGCGAGATCGCCGAACCCGAAGCCAGATGCAGTAACGAGGAATGAAGTAGCGATAATGTTCAGCCTATTCTGCAATACCCGCTTTCAACCCTAACGACGGCCACTCCCTTGGCCACCATCTTTGCGCATGGCCAACGGCGTGATGCCGAACCAGCGTCGAAAAGTACGGCTAAAATTGGAGGTATCCTGGTAACCCAGTTGCTCGGCGATACGCTCCACCGAATCGCCAGTTTCCATCAGCAGCCAGCAGCCAAGCTCGCGGCGCACATCATCCAGTAATTGCTGATAGCTTGTGTCTTCTGCTTTGAGTTTACGAATCAGTGTTCGCGGCGACATGGCGAACGCACTCGCCATTGTTTCCAGTGTCGGAAAGGCGCCAGGCTTATCCAATAACAGCACCCCTACCTGCCGGCTAAACGGCCCACCGTGCTCTAATTGCTTTCGCTGATGCTCACAATCGCGTACCGCGGTCCGATGCATGGCCGGATCTGCCGTAAGGCAACGGCGGTCCAGATAATGACCGGGTATCACAACCTCGAATTTTTCCGTACCGAACGCCACCCGGCACCCCAGCTGCTGCTCATACTCCTGCGCCCACGCCGGACGCGGCAACGGTAACAACACCTGAATATCGCGAATGCGCTGGGGCGACACCGCATCCAGCATCTGAAAATAGGTCCCCAGCAAGGACCCGTAGAGAAACTCTCTCGTTTCCCCCAGAGGCTGCCGTTCGGTGATAATCAAGCGCCCCTCTTTATCCTCACCCCCTTCGCTGCCTTCAGGCCCGGTTTCCACGAAAGCTAACGCCGTCAATTGCAGGCGCACCGAGGCGTAACGGGCAACCACCTGATGCAGGGCTCGCAGGTCCGGCGCTGACACCACCGCATACCCCAGCGCCCCATGGGCAGAGACCGAGATAGCGCTGGCAATATTTAGCCCGATCCAGGGCTGGCCGGTCAGCGCCACAGCCCGGCGGATTAGCCGCGTCAGCTGCTCCTGGCTGAGATAGCGGTGTTCGCTGAGTAGCTGCTGCCATTCCAGCCGGGTGCCGGCAAAAATATCCGCATCGTCAAACCCCTGCCCGTGCAGATGAGCACACAACAGCCGACTGTAGGTTGGGTGAATAGCCGGGCGCAGCCGCTCCACCATGACCTCGCCTTGCTCCTCTGCCATCACCTTCCTCACGTTTGCTGGGTAACACCCACCTTACCCTGAAACAGACTGTTTAACCTGTCACTTTATGACGATTTATTGCCACATTCTGCGGTGCCCTTGCTGACAGCCACGGCGCAACATGGCAACAACACATAGATTTCCCCACAACAACAATGAGGCCTTTTTATGAATAAGGCAGGCGTATTTATCGGCCCCTCTGGCGTCGAGTACCGAGACCGCAAACGTCCCCTGTGGATGGTTTCCCTGTTTGTCCCGGCCAGTGTGTTCCTTGGCCCTTTGCTGTATCTGGCCACCGGCAACGCCCTGTTGCTATGGCTACCGCTGGCGTTCTATTACATCACCGTTCCACTGCTCGACATGCTCATCGGTGAAGACCAGAGCAACCCGCCAGAGGAGGTGGTGCCACAGCTGGAGGCGGATCACTTCTATCGCCGAATGACCTATGCCCTGGTGCCAATCCTGCTCGGCGCCTACCTGTTCGGTATGTGGTTTGTAGGCACCCACTCACTTCCTCTGCACGGTGTCATCGCCATGGTGCTGTTGACCGGCACTATTTGCGGCGCTGCAGGCCTTAATCTGGGCCACGAATTGGGCCACAAGAAAACCCGTATTGAACGCTGGCTGGCAAAACTGGTTCTGTCGCCGCTGGGCTATGGCCACTTCCCGATTGAACACAACAAGGGCCATCACCGGGATGTGGCGACCCCCGAAGATCCGGCCTCATCACGGCTGGGAGAAAACATCTGGATGTTTGCCGTGCGGGAAATTCCCGGCACCTTCAAGCGCGCCTGGCACCTGGAAAAGGCCCGCCTGCAAAAAGCCGGTAAACCGGTATGGTCCATGCACAATGAAATTCTCCAGCCGGGCCTGCTCAGCCTGATCATCTGGGGCAGTATCATCGCCCTGTTCGGCTGGAAAATGGTGCCGTTTATTGCTGCCGTCACGCTGTGGTCCTACTTGCAACTGACCTCGGCCAACTACGTAGAGCACTATGGCCTGCTGCGTCACAAACTAGCCAATGGCCGCTATGAACGCACCCAACCTCACCACAGCTGGAACAGCAACCATATGTTTTCCAACTGGGCGTCGTTCCACCTGCAACGCCATTCCGACCACCATGCCCATCCGGCACGTCGCTACCAGAGCCTGCGCCATTTCGACGACCTGCCAACCCTGCCCAATGGCTATTTTGGCATGTTCCTGATCAGCTACATTCCGCCACTTTGGTTCCGAGTGATGGACAAGCGCTTGCTGGAGAATGCGGAGTACAACGCCGCCAATATCAACTTCGACCCCGCCAAACGCGCCGCCCTGATCCGCAAATACGCCATCAAGGAGTCCACCCCGGCACAACAGGCCGCGTAGCCCCTCTTCCCCTTTCGCGCGCCCGCCCTGAGGGCGCGTTCTTTTTTGCCCTGCACACGTCCTATCTCACCGGTTACGTATTAGCCCTCCAATGGCTTAGGATACGGGCACAGTCAGACTTTCCATTGCGCTGATCCATTTCGCTGATTCTTCAAGGAGTCCCCATGAGCGATTCACAATTTGATGTGGTGGTGTTCGGTGCCACCAGTTTTGTTGGGCAGATTCTCTGCCAGTACCTTTTTGACACCTACGGAATCGATGGTGAATTGAAGTGGGCCGCTGCCGGGCGCTCCCAGAACAAGCTAGAGCAGGTAAAAGCCAAACTTGGCGGCACCGCCAGCGCCCTGCCCCTGATCACCGCAGATGCCAACGATGCCAGCAGCCTGGACGCCCTATGCGCACAAACCCGTGTAGTGGTTTCAACCGTGGGCCCTTATGCGCTGTACGGCGAGCCCATGATCAAGGCCTGCGTCAACAGCGGCACCGATTACTGCGACCTCACCGGTGAAGCTCAGTGGATTGCCGAAATGCTGGAACGCCACGAAGCCACTGCCAAGAAAAATGGCGCGCGCATCGTGCACTGCTGCGGCTTCGACTCGATTCCCTCGGACATGGGGGTCTACTTCCTCCAGCAACAATCCCAGGCCCGTTTCAGTGCACCTGCCAGCACGGTGCGCATGCGCGTAAAAGTGGCCAAAGGCGGCGTATCTGGCGGCACCGTGGCCAGCATGATGAACATCGCCGAAGAAGCGGGGAAAGACCCGGCACTGCGCAAAAAGCTGGCCAACCCCTACCTGCTCTGTCCACCGGATCACGGCTTCAAAAGCCGCCAGAGCAGCATTGGCCTGGCCAACTACGATAACGATTTCAACGCCTGGGTCGGTCCCTTTGTCATGGATGCCATCAACAGTCGCGTAGTCCATCGCTCCAATGCCTTGTCCGGCCAGGCCTACACGGATCACTTCACCTACAACGAAGCCATGCTCACTGGCGATGGCATGGGCGGGCGCATGAAGGCCATGGGCATTGGTGTCGGCACCGGTCTATTCTTTGCCGGCGCCGCCATCAAGCCCACACGCTGGGCCCTAAACAAATTTGTGGTTCCCCAGCCAGGTGAAGGCCCCAGCCCGGAGGCCCAAAAAGCCGGCTTCTACGACATCCGCTTTGTTGGCCATACGGACAATAAGGAAACCCTCAAGGTGAAAGTTACCGGTGATGCCGATCCCGGTTACGGCTCCACTGCCAAACTGTTAGGTCAGGCTGCTGCCTGCCTGGCCCAGGATGTGCCTGAAAGCGCTCCCGGCGGCTTCTGGACCACCGCGACGCTACTCGGCGAGCCGCTACTGAAGCGCCTGCAGGAAAAAGCCGGCATGACATTTACTGTCATTGAGTAAGAGTAACGCCCGGCCTGTGACCTCGGTCACAGGCCTCAGCAATTTCCCGCGCCAGCGGATGTCCGCCCCAGCAGCAGTCCGTATCCTCCCCGCTTCCTAACAGGCTGTTACACAGGACCGGGTTGCTATGGAAGTGCTAGCCATACTCAAAATTCTACTCATTTTATTTTTGCTCGGCTCGACGATCTACAGCGCCATTGTTTATCAGGGCCGCAAGAAATCCTCACTGAAAAGTTTGGCAGCATTCCGCCAGGAAAGCGCGCCTCAGCGTAATCTCGACGCCATAGAGCATCGCCTGATAGAGACAGTGCTTGCGCAGGCAGAGAAAAAAACGCTGGGCACACTCACCGGCAACGACGTATTTGCACTCAGTGGCCCATACCTGCGCCACGGCCTGACCACCAATGGCAATACCGTCTGGCATGACACGATTGACGGCGTGGAAGTATTACTGCCCTATGACGCCGACTATTTTCTTCGCGAGCACAACGAAGCACTGGTTGTGTTGGCCGAGAAAAAAGCCATCGTCGTTGCCCTCAATGACGATTTCACTCTCGCCGGCGGCGAAGAGCGTGATCAGCGCCGTGAACAAAAACAGCAGCAGTGGGAAAGCGGCGGTTACGGCGAGCTATCCCGTATCGTCGATGAACAGGAAACCAGCGAGGATACCCGCAGCGACAGCCTAATCATTCGTGAGCAGCGCGATGAAACCGATGCGGAAATTCAGGCTCGCCGCGGGCGAGGCATTGCCTTGCTGCCCGCCTTTCTTTGGGCCATCGCCTTTATCTGTCTCGGCGTTGCCACACACAGCGAGACCGGGCTGTTTCTGGCGACTTTTCTGTCAGCCGGTTTACTAGCCGTGCTGCTCGCCCTGTTTACCTTTTTCCATCGCCGGTCGCTGGGCGCCCCACAAAAAGTCAATCAGGTGTCCGGCCAGATTCGCTTGACCCCGGTCGCCGTGGATGAACATAACAACGTGCAGGTCTCGGTCACTCTGAACGAAAGCATCGGCTTTGATTTGCCCGAACACTGGCGCCCCTTCATCCAGTATGAAGATGGCCAGAACCAGGAAATGGCCGTACGCGTGGACGATTACAGCGTGGTCAGCTACGGCAACCGCATGTCGCTGGACGAAGAAGTGCGCCGCTTTCCATTAGTGTACTGGGGGCGGCATCTAACACTCACCATAGTGGGCGCCATCGCACTGTTGTTTCCCCTAAGCAGCGTCACCCAGTTTTCTCGTGACATCCTTCTTACCAGCCAGTCATTAGTCGGCGCGCCAGAAGCACTGCTGCTGCATGCCGACGATGTTCGCAAAGCTCCCCCCAGCGCAGGCACACTGGTTCGCATCACCGGAAATGCCCAGTGCGCCGTCACCGCCGACGGCCATTCCCCGACCCTTGATTGCCGACAACTTTACTGGGGAAGCAGTGCGCCCCGGTCCAGCCACCTGCAAGCACCGGAAATCATTGAGCGCTTACAAAACAAGGACTTGCTGCAAGCACAAAGTGACAGTTACCTGACGCTGATGGCCACCATGAAAGGCTGGGATACCTACCGCAATGGCAAGCCGATGATGCTCACCGACCTGTCACACATCATTGATACCGTGGATTCGGCCTGCGCACAGAGCAGCACCGACAGGGATAGCGATTATCGGTGCCAACGCATTCACCGGCACATGCTGGAACGGTTGGTCTTCACTCTGGATCCCCAGCCAGACAGCTGGCGCTTGCTGCGCGAATCGGTCCAGCAACGCAAAAACACCGACGAGCCGGTCACCGCCATCACCAACGGGGCCCAGATCAAGGGCCTTCGCCAGCGGATAAACCAACTGGCTCAAGCGCTGGACACGGGGCGCAGTATTGAAATCGCCAAGGACATTCTCGAGAGCCAGCACGGCGGGGTACGGATCAGGCTGGTTCAGGGCCAGCTACCCGATTCGCTGCAGGCCATGGAAAGCCATGAGCAAGGCTCCATCATCGATAACCTTCAGGCGATGATCGACAGCCCCGCCGGTCACGATATTGAGCTGCATGGCATGGTGACGGCATCCCGGGCGGGCAGCGGCGACCAGCCAGCCGAACTAGGCCTGGACCTGACCCGACACCGCGAGACGATAAAATACGCCGCGATCAATGTGCTCTGGGCTGCGCTGGCCGCCGGCCTTCTGCTTGGGCACGGGCTAATGACTGTAGTGCGATTTCGGCAGCGCCAAAAAAGAGCACAGGCCATCGCTGCCCTGTACGCCTGATCACGCCGGGGAACAGAGAACAGATTTGAACCGTGAGCCGCCCCCTTACGCTCAAAAAGTCGGGCGGCTCAAATTACGCACAACAAAAACGTGGCAACCTGAATCTAGCTCTTCAATTTATACCCGGTTTTGAAAATCCACCACACCAGCCCCATGCACAGCGTCAGGAATAACAGGGTCATCCCCAGGCTAACGCCAATGTGCACATCGGCCACCCCAAAGAAGCTGTAGCGAAAACCACTGATCAAATACACCACCGGGTTAAACAACGTCACCGTCTGCCAAACCGGGGGCAACATATCGATGGAGTAAAAACTGCCACCCAGGAAGGTAAGTGGTGTAATGATCATCAAGGGAATGATTTGCAGCTTTTCAAAGGTGTCGGCCCACACCCCGATAATAAAACCGAACAAACTGAAGGTGATCGCCGTCAACAACAAGAAGCTCAACATCAACACCGGATGTTGCACGTCATAGTCCACAAACAACCGTGCCGTCAGCAGAATCAGCAGCCCAAGGATCGTGGACTTGGTGGCCGCGGCCCCCACATAACCGATCACAATCTCCACATAAGAGACCGGCGCTGACAGCACCTCGTAGATGGTTCCGGAAAAGGTCGGCATATATATGCCGAAGGAAGCATTGGAAATACTCTGCGTCATCAGTGACAGCATGATCAGGCCGGGGATAATAAAAGCCCCGTAGCTGACTCCATCGATCTCCACCATGCGTGAACCGATGGCAGAGCCGAACACCACAAAATACAACGATGTGGAAATCACTGGCGACGCCACGCTCTGCATCAGGGTGCGCCAGGTACGAGCCATTTCAAACTTGTAGATAGCCCGAATCGAATGAACGTTCATCCCGCGTCTCCCTGTCTATCCTGCGTTGCGTGGTTATTTTTCGACCTGCCGCCATGTACCAGGTCCACAAAAATATCTTCCAGCGAACTTTGCCGGGAATGCAGATCCTTAAAATCGATACCCTGCTCGTTCAGGCTACGCAGTAGCTCAGCAATCCCGGTGTTTTCCTGGTTAGCATCATAGCTATAGACCAGCGAAAACCCTTCATCGGCCAATGCCAGATCCTCGCCCGCCAGCGCTGGCGGCACGCTCGTTAACGGCTCCGCCAGATGCACAGTCAGCTGCTTGCGGCCCAACTGCTCCATTAAACGGGATTTCTCATCCACCAGAATAATTTCGCCTTGGCTGATAATGCCCACCCGATCCGCCATTTCTTCGGCTTCCTCGATGTAGTGAGTCGTGAGAATAATGGTCACGCCCTGCTCGCGAAGCTGACGCACCATTTCCCACATTTCCCGTCGCAGCTCCACGTCCACACCGGCCGTGGGCTCATCCAGAAACAGAATCTTGGGTTCATGGGACAGCGCCTTGGCAATCATTACCCGGCGCTTCATGCCGCCGGACAACATCATGATCTTGCTGTCTTTCTTGTCCCACAACGACAACGCCTTGAGCACTTTTTCAATATGCGCATCATTTCGTGGCTTGCCGAACAGACCCCGACTGAAACTCACTGTTGCCCAGACCGTTTCAAAGGCGTCGGTGGAAATCTCCTGGGGAACCAGTCCAATGGCACTGCGGGCCGCACGAAAATCGCGAATGATGTCGTGGCCGTCTGCCAGCACCGTTCCCGACGTGGGGTTAACAATGCCGCAGATGATGCTGATCAGGGTGGTCTTGCCGGCGCCATTGGGCCCCAGCAGAGCAAAAATTTCACCGCTGCGAATATCCAGATCCACGCCTTTTAACGCCTGAAATCCGGATTCATAAGTCTTGTGCAGGCGACTAACAGAAATCACTGCATCCACGTTCTTTCTCCTTCAAGGCAGACCCTCGCCGTACTCTGGTCGGATCGAGAGACACCACTTTACTGCGCGGGTTCGCGCAGGGTGCCCATTATGCACAACCGACACGTCATTGGGGCATCAATGCAGCGATCTTCATTGGCCCAATGACCGGCTCAACACAGAGGCCAGCCCACAGCGGCTTGATGAAGGCAGCAGCGCTGCGACCTTGGTCGGCATTCATTTTTCGGGCCTGCGCATGGCAGAATAGGGGCCCTGCTCTTTACCCAAAGCGGCAGCGCCAAGCACCGTCACGTGTTATCAATCGCAATCAGGAGGCAGTATGAACGAGAACACCGTAACCGTTATCCCCGGGGACGGGATCGGCCCGGACATCGTGGATGCCACGGTACGAGTACTGGAAGCACTGGATTGCGGCCTGAATTTTGAATACGCCATTGCAGGGCAAACCGCACTGGACAAAGGCCTGGAGCTGGTTCCGGAAGAGACTTTGACCATTCTCAAGCGCAACCGGCTGGCCCTTAAAGGCCCCATCACTACCCCGGTGGGCGGCGGCTTTACCTCCGTCAACGTGACCCTGCGTAAAACCTTCGACCTGTTTGCCAACGTGCGCCCGGCGCTCTCCATTCCCGGTGTGAAATCCCGTTATGACAACGTGGATATCATGACCATTCGGGAAAACATCGAAGGTATTTATTCCGGGCTGGGGCAGACCGTCAGCGACGACGGGGAAACCGCCGAACTGCGTAGCCGCATTACCCGCACGGAATCCGAGCGCCTGCTACGCTTTGCCTATGAAACAGCCATGAAGCAGGGCCGCAAGAAAGTCACTGTGGTGCACAAAGCCAACATCATGAAGTCTACCTCCGGGTTATTTCTCGATGTGGCTCGCAAGGTGCGCGAGGACTATCCGGATCTGGAACACGAGGAAATGATCGTGGACGCCTGCGCCATGCAGCTGGCCATGAACCCTCACCGCTTCGATGTGCTGGTTACCACCAACCTGTTTGGCGACATTCTTTCCGACCTCTGCGCAGGGCTAATCGGCGGGCTCGGCGTCGCACCGGGTGCCAACATTGGTGAACACGGCGGGTTATTCGAAGCGGTGCATGGCAGCGCCCCGGACATCGCAGGCAAAGGCGTCGCCAACCCCACCGCCATCATTCTGGCCGGGGCCATGATGCTCGATTACATGGAGCAGCACGACAAGGCCAAACAGCTTCGCCGTGCCGTGCGCCATGTGGTGGGTCAGGGCGAGGTGGTTACCCCGGATCTGGGAGGCCGCGCCAGTACCACCGAGTTTACCGACGAGCTGATTCGCCATTTAGCCAACCAGTAAAGGGAAAAGGGAGCCATGGCTCCCTTTTTCTTTCCTTCTTTAACGCGCTAGCGCAAAACACCCCGGGGCAGGTCCACGTGACACCAGGCGGACGCCTCGGTCATTCCACCATTCGGAACTGGCCGCCGGTGGACAAGCAGGCCTGCTTCACTTCCTCCGGCTCCGAACCATAGAGGTAATCACGGGTATCCGTATCGCCAACGTCGCTTTTGTGATGACAGACAGCCTGGCGGGTCGAACTGTCACAACTGGCGACCACTTCATTGCGCCCCTGAGAACATTGCGCTTTGAACTGCTCACTCTTGGTTCGACTATAAAGGGTATAGTCAACGCAGATAAAGTTGCCGGGGTCGTAACAACTGAACTGAAAGACCCCTTTGTCATCATCACCACCAGCATGACCCGCTGACCCACCACCCTGAGCAACCTGCTGACGCATTGCATTAACGTTCTTGCCATCGCCACCGGCCAGTACATCCGCTGCAAAGGCACTGCCAATATCCACCTTGGCCGTATCTGTAATCCCCGATGAGCCAATCACGGCTGCACCACCAGCGAGTGCAACAAATTTTCCAAATCCATCACCACTGTTTGCTTTCTTCTCGATGCCGTCATCGATCATTTCGCCATCGGCGTAAACCTCAATAAACTCGCCTTTTCCGCTTCCCATCATGGCTCGTCGCTGTACCCTGAAAACCCCTTCTCGCTTGCCGTTAACATAGATGCCCGCGTAGCTTTCATTGTTGTCGTCCGCGCTGGCGTACTCCCCATATGTCTTGCCGTTACGTTCACCGTCCTTCCAGTAACCAACACTCAAATTCGCCAAACCATTAGTCCACGCCGCCGGGCCGCTGGGCTTGCCGTCTATAAAATAGCCAATCCACGTATTCCAGATCTTGCCATCGTGCCACCAGGGTTTTAATTCCTGCTTGGCAGCAAAGCCGTCGAGCCGGTGATCTTTCCAGTGGCCAATGGATTTAACGACCATGGTGTTGGTGTAGCCCCAGATATTGACACCAAAACCGTGCATTTTCCCTGTATCAATAAAGTCACCATAGCGAAGCCATTGATAGCCACTTTCCTGGATTTCAGTAACGACCAGGCGGGCGACCTTGTCCTTACCCGGAGCCTCGCCAAACTGAACAACCTCCCGGCCATTTTGTTGGCGCAGACCAAATACACCCTCGACCATGACTCCGCGATCAAATCGCCCGACAAAGTGTGCACTCAGCGCTTTATCCACCGCCTTGCCAATGCCATGGGCAAGGCCGTCAACACAGTCGCCCTGAACAAACTGCCATTCAAACTGCTCGACAGGTGCCTCCTTAGTCACCACATAAGCACCGCTGTCCACCAAAGCACAGTCCGTCCCTGAACCGATATTCGGATAGCGGGCTGCCACCGCCGCGTCAAATCCGCCCCGCACAAGGTTGATGGACTCCATCATCTCCTGCTTGCTGAAACGGTCCTGGAAGTTGCTGATGATGGCGTCATTACGAGGATCAAAGGTGAGGCGGTAGGACTCGTCCAGTGATCTTTCAGCCATGGCAATGGCACGTATTCTTTGCTCCAGATCTTTCAGCTCTGGCTCAACGATATAAGGGTTGCTCCCCTGGTTCTGGAGGTCAGACACAAAGTCTTCATGGTAGGTCGAACAGCCCCACAACATTAGTGATGCGGGCAGCATCAGAATGACGGCAATAGCTCTGGACATCTTCCCCCCTGATAACAGACAAGAGCCAACCCTGTGCATAAGGCACAGAACCTCTACTTAAAGCATAACAACAGGGCATAGCTTATTGCATACCCTAAGTGAGGTATTCAGCGGCGCAGACGACACCGGCGATAACTAAATCGCCCGCATAATGCGGGCGCCACTCAAATTTAAAAAGTGCTATCTTCAGGATAAAACCCTCTCAGCCGGCCCATATGAAACCCCTTTCTCACAAAACCACTTTTGAAATCCTGGAGGTCACGAGACACACCGGATGGAGCATCACCATTACATTCGCAATCCGATTTAACCCCGATGGTATATTCATAATACTCCCTGACCTCACTCCTGAAAAAAGAGTGCCACTCATTTTTTATATGAGCCCGATGACCGCCAAGCGAACAGCTATTGGTTGTTTTATAGTTAAAACTAACCTTCCTGGACTGATAAAACGCTTTTTTATCATAGCTGTAGGCATAACCTATTGCCTCGCAATCCAGATTGTAGGTTTGCGAATACGCTTTCTGCCCAACGACCAGCATAAGAAACGACAGAAACAGAACCCTCATATTTTATCCTCATACATTTTACAACGGGGCCATCAAATTCAGCGCCATCCCCTAACATTGATCCTTGATTGTTTATTGCGTCCAATACAACTTGTGGCTCTGACCACCATCGCCGTAGTCACGACACCCCTCACGATCCACCGCTCTGAGAAAAGCGGTAGGGTAACGCTCGTTATACTCCTGGATTTGCAACCGGTTAATCGCCTTTGCACAGGAGCACATGGCACTTCTTGATGCATCGACACCTGATGCTGGCTTAACTGTTGTCCAAAACGCTTTATCCCCGACGGAAAGATCAAAATTCACAGAATAGTCACTATCCATAATGCATTCCTTGGCATAGCTGCTCGCATGAGCTGCGACGGCAAAGAACATACAAAAAAGACCCGAAACCAGAAAGAAAATCGACTTTTTAACTTTCATGACACCCTCTTATCGCTTATCAGGATCGAACGCCCCCCATTCAGGTTGGGCCCGCGATAAATAATCAGGGATTTTGTATTCACCCGCATCCCCCAAATGAGGGATGCGGGTGCGCGCATTGGGAGATGCGCACGAAGGGAGGTGGAGGAGAGGGGCGGGTTACCGCTTGCTACTTCAGTGCCTCTGCTCGCGCGGCGCGAGCGGCCAGGGCGGCCGGCTGATTGTCCTCTGGCTGCCAACCCTGCAGATTCTCTTCAATCAGTTGTGTCAGGGCATCCAGGTGCACAGGTTCCGCATTCATGGCAGAGATATAGGCAAAAGACTCACCGCCGGCCTGCTCAAAGTAGCCGCGGTTTTCCACATCGATTTCCTCAATGGTTTCCAGGCAATCGGCGGAGAACCCCGGGCAGAACACCTGCACGGATTTCACCCCTTCGCCAGGCAGAGATTTCATGGTGGCATCCATGTAGGGTTGCAGCCATTCTTCCCGCCCGAAGCGAGACTGGAACGTCGTCATCCATTGCTCGTCGGCCAGGCCCAGCGCCTCGGCCAGCAGGCGCGAGGTCTTGTGACATTCACAAAAATAGGGGTCACCGTTGGTGAGGTAACGCTTGGGAACACCGTGATAGCTGAAGATCAGCTTGTTCGCAATGCCGTGCTGCTCACGGAAAGAGCGAATGTGTTCCGCCATGGCCTGAATGTAGGGAGGGTAGTCCGGATAGTGACTAATGAAGCGCAGGTCCGGCAGCCAGCGGCGCTGCATGAAATCCTTTGCCAGGGCATCGAAGGTGGAGGCATTAGTGGAGCCGGAGTATTGCGGATAGAGCGGCAGCACCAGCAACCGACGCACGCCCTCGTCTTCCATGGCTTGCAGCTGGCTGGCAATGGAGGGGTTGCCATAGCGCATTCCCAGCCTGACCACCACATCGTCGCCGTACTGTTGCTGCAAGCGTTCGCGAATACCCTTGAGCTGGTTCTCACTGTGCACCAGCAGGGGAGACCCTTGTTCGGTCCACACGGTCTTGTAGGCATGGGCAGACCGGGGCGGACGGATGACCAGAATCACCAGATTCAGAATGAAAAACCAGATAAACCGTGGCACTTCCACCACCCGCGGGTCCGAGAGGAATTCTCGCAGATAACGGCGCAGCGCGCCGGTCTCGGGGGCATCTGGCGTGCCCAGGTTGGTAATCAGCACGCCCATGCGACGAGGCTGACGGTGGTCGAAATGGGGCTGTCCCTTATAGGCCATCGGGCTCACTCTCTGATAAAGGCTCGAATTCAGGCAACCAGTGTAACGGGATCACGTCAAGGTGCCATGATGCACGGCTCAATGCTCCGGCAATTCTCCCATATGCGGCTCAAGGGCATCACGCAAGTGTTGAGGGATAGGGGACGAAGCCTGTTTGTCGTGCTCAAAATGCACCTGCACAGCCTTGCCCCGTGCCACCAGCTTGCCGCTTTGCCAGGCTTGGTGCAGCACCACAAAAGAGCTATTGCCAAGGCGCTCAATACCGGTGCGCAACAATACATCACTGCCGTAATAAATCTGCCCGACGAAATCCACTTCAATGCGGGCCAGTATGAGAGGTAGAGACGCTGCGTCCGCGCCTTCCTTATAAAACACCTCAAACAGCGGCGTACGGGCAGTTTCAAACCAACCTGTCACCACAGTATTGTTCACATGGCCAAAGGCATCGGTTTCATAAAAACGGGGCGTTACGGTGAGTTCAAACATGGCAGAGGTCCGGTCGTTAAAGCGGGGCTGTCATGATACTCATGGTGCCGCACAAGTCGAATACTACGGACTCGCCGCCCTCTGTGTGTCCCTATTGCACAGCCATGAACCCGCTCAATTCTGCAGATGGTCCAGATCCGCGCGCAGCTTTTCGACGGTTTCTTCGCGGGTATATTGCTCCACCTGCAACTGCTCCACCCGTGCCATCAGGTCCTGCATATCCTCACTGACCCGCTCCATGGGCTCCCCCATGCCGCTGGACTGGCCGGCACTGTCTTCTAGCGCCTTTAGCTCTTCATCCTTGTCGGCCAGCTGCATGCGCCCACGGCGCAACCGGTCGGTTGTCTCGGTAAGGGCGCGCTGTTCGTCCAGCAACTGGCGGCGCAATCGCTCCAGCATGGCCTGATACGACTCGCTCCCCACGGTGATCTGCTGCCAGTCCGCAAACCGGTCACGCAATAGCGACGCCGGCAACCCCGGAGGCAAATCCGTGATTGGCAGACTGATATGGGTTCGGGTGGTGGCCTCCCCCAACGCCCCCTCTACCCGGGCCACCGCAGGCAAGGTTACCTGCTCACCGGCCCGAGGCCCCGGCGTTACCACCAGTTCACGGGCATCCGCGTCGGCATAGCGGACCAGCTGCAGGTCCTCCTGGAGCGCCAACGCCACCTTGAGCTGATACGTCGTTGCCGGACTGTCTTTGTCGGCGCGCTTTTGCGGTGCCTGCATCTCCAGTGACTCAACCTGCCAAACCCCCAGGTTATTGTCCTGCAGGGTCCGCTGGACCTGCTGCTCCAGATACTCATGATTGGCATTATTGCTGCAGCCCGCACTCATCAGGGCCAACAGCCCCACCGCTACCCCTGTCAGGGTCGTTTTTATTGTCATGGTCCCCTCGCTATCCTGCCATTGATCTCTAATACGCGCCTTTTTGCCCCATTTTTCAACCCCGAGCGGACCGCCGGGCGGGACTGCCATTTGCCCGGCAAGCCGGTACAATGCCGCCTCTTTCTTCCCGCCGCCTGCCGATAGCACTGCGCAGTCGGCGATGGCGCGCTCCGGCCGCCCTCTCGTTACAGGACAGTCTTTTGATTTCTACCGCGAACCTCACCATGCAGTTCGGCGCCAAGCCGCTCTTTGAAAACGTCTCCGCCAAATTCGGCAACGGCAACCGTTACGGCCTTATCGGCGCCAACGGGTGCGGCAAGTCCACCTTCATGAAAATCCTCGGTGGCGAGCTGCAACCCAGCAATGGCCAGGTGATGCTTGATCCCAACGACCGCCTTGGCAAGCTGAGCCAGGATCAGTTTGCCTTTGAGGAATACACGGTATTGGACACCGTGATCATGGGGCATGCCGAGCTGGCCAAGGTGAAAGCCGAGCGTGACCGCATCTATAGCCTGCCGGAAATGAGCGAAGAAGATGGCATGCGCGTGGCGGATCTGGAAATGCAGTTCGCGGAAATGGATGGCTACACTGCCGAGGCTCGCGCCGGCGACTTACTGCTAGGACTAGGCATTCCCGAAGAACAGCACGGCGGCCCGATGACCGCCGTGGCTCCCGGTTGGAAGCTGCGAGTCTTGCTGGCCCAGGCGCTGTTCTCCGACCCGGACGTGCTGCTGCTGGATGAGCCTACTAACCACTTGGATATTCACACCATCCGTTGGCTGGAAGATATTCTGGTGGCCCGCTCCAGCACCATGATCATCATTTCCCACGACCGCCACTTCCTGAACAGCGTGTGTACTCACATCGCGGATTTGGACTACGGTGAGTTGCGCCTATTCCCGGGCAACTATGACGAATACATGACCGCCGCCACCGCCGCCCGTGACCGCCTGTATGCGGACAACGCCAAGAAGAAAAAGGAAATCGCGGACCTGCAAAGCTTCGTCAGTCGCTTCTCGGCCAACGCGTCCAAAGCCAAGCAGGCCACCAGCCGGGCCAAACAGATCGACAAGATCCAGCTGGAAGAAGTGAAGCCCTCCAGCCGGATCAGCCCCTATATCCGCTTCGAGCAAACCAAAAAACTGCACCGCCAGGCGGTGACGTTAAAAGAGCTGGGCAAACATTACGACGACCTGACCCTGTTCAAGGACCTGAACCTGCAAGTGGAAGCCGGCGAGCGGGTGGCCATCATCGGCCCCAACGGCATCGGCAAAACCACCCTGCTGCGCTGCCTGGCCGGTGATCTCACCGCAGATAACGGCACGGTAAAATGGGCCGAGGCCGCCGAGCTCGGCTACTTCGCCCAGGATCACAGCCACGACTTTGCACAAGACATGATCCTGTTCGACTGGATGGCTCAGTGGACCAGCGATGGAGAGCAGGCCGTCCGTGCGGCGCTCGGCCGCATGTTGTTTTCCAATGACGAAGTGCTGAAATCTGTGAAGGTGATTTCCGGGGGCGAACAGGGCCGCATGCTGTTCGGCAAACTGACCCTGACCCAGCCCAATGTGCTGCTGCTGGATGAGCCCACCAACCACCTGGACATGGAATCCATTGAAGCGCTGAACCTGGCGCTGGAGAATTATCCAGGCACCCTGTTCTTTGTCAGCCACGACCGGGAATTCGTCAGCTCGCTAGCCACCCGCATTCTGGAAATCACCCCCGAGGGCGTGCGCGACTTCAGCGGCAACTACGATGATTACCTGAAAAGCATCGAGGTTTAACGCCTGACGCCTGAAGCCGAAAAGAAAATCGTAGGGCGGAAATGCCGGCAAGGCATCTCCGCCGTTTTGTGAGGCAACCGCACCTGTAGGAAGCCGCTTGCACCCGAACAGGGTGCAGGCCAATCACCGAGGTTCGCTGGCAAGCAAGCGCCTACAGCGACCTCAGCGCCTCGCCAGTCCAGAACCCGGAGAATCCAATGACCGACATAGACCAAAGCGTTCGCACCGAAATGGAAGCGGCCGCTTTTCGGCATTTGCTGGCCCACCTAGACGCCAATAAGGACGTGCAGAATATCGACCTGATGATCCTGGCGGATTTCTGCCGTAACTGCCTGGCCAAATGGTTGATGGAAGCGGCCACCGAGCAAGGCGCGGACCTGGATTATGACGCCGCGCGGGAATACGTGTACGGCATGCCATTTGCTGAGTGGAAAGCGCTCTACCAGCAACCCGCCAGCGAAGCACAGCTGGCGGCGTTTGAAGCCAGACAGGCCCGCAAGGGCTAGCATTTAACGCACAAAGCCCAACGCTGGCCGCCTTAACGGATCCTGGCACTGATCTGTAACCACTTTTTTGGACAGAGTTTTCTGTTCATAAGAGAGGTGCAGTGTGGGGCAGACAAGAAAGAGAAATTACGACCGTTATACCCTGGCTTATAAACTCCAAGCCGTTAAATTGGCT
>UEXM01000049.1_pt1 | contig 139878 bp, 122 predicted proteins | sample 1796661 | NCBI WGS metagenome assembly UEXM01 (sample SAMEA4772469, study PRJEB27181) | metagenome | reverse complement strand
GCGCTTGGACATGGCCGATTTCATGGCCAATCACTGTAGCAAGCTGACTTTGGTTGTTGGCTACTTTCAATAGCCCCGTGTTAACCCCGATTTTCCCACCGGGCAGGGCAAAGGCGTTGGCGGAGTCATCTTGGAAGAGATTGATTTCCCACTGCTGAGTATCATCTAAGGTGCTGGTAATTGCGGTGGCGACACAACGTACATAAGCCGTTTGTTGTTCGCTGCTACTTAACGGGTTTTCGTCCTTCATCTGTGCGTAGGCGGTCACGCCCATTTCATCTATCTGATTGGCAGGCAATAACAGGAACTGTTGCCGACCAAGCGGAGAGGTGGCACAGGCGGCAAGGCTTGCGGCCAGTACGCCAAAAGTGAAAAAGTTACGCAACGTCATGGTCTATTTTACTCCCATTCCCGAAGAAAGCGTCGGGACACAAACATTAGCCAGGCAGCCCAGCTGGCACTGGAAATAAACATGATAAAGCCAAACACCGAAATTCCCCAAGGGGCAGGTGGGACTCGACCACTAAGCATGATAGCACCGGCCAACAATCCTCCTGTTATAAGCAAGGTTTGTACCTGCCGATATTGACCTCGTTCAATTCGGGTGATCAGCCGCTCGAGATGCCTTGGATCAATGCCGGTTTCACCCGGGGGCGTTTGGCCAGGTACGGGGGGTGGGGCGTAAACCTTATCCACCACGTCCAACGCTCGCAGGCTAAGGTTCTTGGCCAGCCGTACCGGGGAATAGCGGGTGCGAATCATACGCTTAAGAAGCGGCTCGGCTTCGCTAATCAGGTCGAAGTTCGGATTTAATAACCGGCCGAAACCTTCCAAGGTGATAATCGCTTTGATAAGCAAAGCGATATCGCTGGGTAGAACCAGATTATGATTACGTACCAAGGCGGTAATGTCGTTAAGCAGGGCGGAGATATCCAGCTGAGAGAGGGAGACCCCGTGATACTGGCTGATCACGTCTTCCACATCGGAAACCAGCTGATCAAATTTGATGGGCTGGCCCTCTGCCCAACCCGTCAGCACTCCGGCGCATTGCTCCGCTTCACGCATGACCATTGCCCGCGTGATCTGTAGGATTTGCTCACGTCGACTGTCGCTGAGTTTGCCGACCATGCCAAAATCGAGCATGGCAATACGGTTCCCAGACATAATGATAAAGTTGCCTGGGTGCGGATCCGCATGAAAAAAGCCGTCTTCCAGCGCCATTTTCCATGCGGCCAAGGCGCCTCGACGCGCGATTAATGCCCGGTCCAATCCTGCCGACTCAAGCCGTTCCACGGATTTGGCAGGAATCCCCTCAATTTGTTGCTGAACCTGAACCGTCGACGATGACATTTCCCAATATACTTTGGGAATGCGGAGCCATTTAAACTCTTTCAGATTTTTACGAATACGCTCTGCATTGCGTCCTTCAATGGTGAAGTCCAACTCGCGAATTAATGAACGTTTGAATTCGCGCACCAGTTCCACAGGGCGATAGCGACGTAATTCTATGGAGTTATCGGCGGCCAGTTTGGCCAGTTGATCGAGGAGGCGAAGATCCGAGTCGATCTTGTCACCGATGCCGGGCTTCTGGACCTTCAAAATTACTTTTTGGCCTCGCCGGGTCAGGGCGCTGTGTACCTGGCCGATAGACGCGACCCCGATCGGGTCTGGATTGATGTGTGAGAATAGGGTGTCGATGGGTTTTCCCAGCGCGGATTCTATGTGAGGGGCCAACGTGCTGAAGGGAATGGGTTGTGCCTGATCCTGCAATTTTTCGAACTCGGTGATCCAGTCCATGGGAAACATATCCACACGGGTTGCCAGAACTTGGCCGAGTTTAACGAAGGTGGGGCCCATTTCCTCCATGGCATGGCGTAACCGCTGTGCGGTGCCCATGCGAAGCATGTCCGGCTTCATGCTGCTGCGAACCAGTTTCCCCGCATGCTCCACCGGGGTGGAAAGGCCAAGCCGGCGAATCACATCGGCGAAACCGTATTTGAGCAGAATCGCGGCCAGTTCATTCATGCGCAGAATATTTTTGCCAGTGTGCACAATGTTCACAACATATGTCCCTGTAGGCTGGTGCTGTACCGTTCGTTTTGGCCCTGTTGTCGCAAGGCTGCAACAGGTTACTGATAGTACGGTGGCCTTTCTGCAGGCCCCAAGGTGTTCCACCCTCGCTAACAGCATTCATGATTTTCTGGCAAGATGCCATGGCAGTCACAGCAAGGTAAAGCGTAAACATGTCTGAACATTATCTACGTGATGATCTGGTTGAAGTCCGTGAAAGTCCGGTACACGGGCGGGGCCTTTTTGCGAGCCAGAATATTCCCCGCAATACTGAATTGGGACAATGCAAAGTGAAACGGGCTAAGGGTAGCGGGCCCTACGTTTTGTGGCTGGATGACGATGGTGAAGAACGCTATCGGGTTCTGTGCGACTTACGATTCATCAACCACAGTAAACGCGCCAATGTGGTTTATTACGATGATTTCAGTGTGGTAGCCCTGAAAACCATTAAAGCTGGGGAGGAACTGTTTCACGATTATGGCGAAGAGTGGTGCTAGCTGACTTTATCCTGTTAGAAAGGGCAGGGGGACGTGAACTCTTGCCACAATCCAGTAAGTGGGTGGTTGAAGGCCAGCCATTCTGCATGGAGCAATAAGCGAGGGCTCAGTGCTTCGATTTCCGCAGGAGCGTACATGTCGCAACCGATGATCGGGTGCCCCAGTTCACGGCAATGAATCCGCAATTGGTGGCTACGCCCGGTGACCGGGCTCAGCGCTAGCCGAGTGCGATTTCCAGGGATGTCTCGCTCCAGAACGCGATAATGGGTCAATGCGTTTTTGCCTGTCTCGTGACAGACCTTCTGCAAGGGGCGCTTGGGCCAGTCTGCGATCAAGGGAAGGTCGATACTGCCGGCGTTCTCCTCAATCAGCCCATGCACAATCGCCTGATAACGTTTTTTTACTGTTCGAAGCTGAAATAGCCGGCTCAACTTACTTTGTGCAAAGGCGGTGAGCCCGAACACCATGATCCCAGAGGTATCCAAGTCCAGTCGATGAACCAGCCGGATATCCGGGTAACGCTGCTGCAGACGGCGAATAGCACAGTCTTTATTCTCTGGTGCACGCCCTGGCACGCTTAACAGGTAGGCGGGTTTGTTGATGAGCAGGAGGTGCTCATCGCGGTATATCGTCCCCACCCGCTCATGGCAGAAGGGGACGATATAGTAGGGTGAGCTCTCAGGCCCAGAGGATGCGGAAGACATCGCTGTATTGTTCGGCAAAATGTACGCTGAGACCGTGTTTGAGGTAATCAGGGAGTTCGTCGAAATCGCGACGACAGGCCTCTGGAAGAATGATCTCCTTGATGCCTACCCGCCGAGCGGCGATTACTTTTTCGCGAATCCCTCCCACCGCTAGCACCTGGCCGGTGAGAGTAAGCTCGCCGGTCATGGCAACCTTACGGGGGACCCGTTTTTTCATTAGCAGTGAGAGTAGTGCCGTAGCCATGGTGATGCCAGCACTGGGGCCGTCCTTCGGGGTGGCTCCTTCAGGCACATGCAGGTGCACAAAGGCATCATTCAGTTGTTCCTTGCTTAGGGAGAACAGCTCAAGATTACTCGCCACATAGCTGTAAGCAATTTCGGCAGACTCTTTCATTACATCACCCAGCTGCCCGGTGAGTTTGAAGCCCCGTTGCTTACTGTGCACCACGTTGGCTTCAATGGAGAGGGTTGCGCCCCCCATGGATGTCCAAGCCAAGCCGGTGACGACACCCACGCCCCGTTGGGTCTTCTCGGTCTGGAAATACGGTTGGCCAAGGAAGTCCGTCAGGTTTTTACCGGAAATACTGATTTTCTTCTCTCCGGCCAGCAGTTTTACTGCCGCTTTACGGATCATCTTGTTGAGCTGTTTTTCCAGGTTCCTTACCCCGGCTTCGCGGGCATAGCCTTCGACCACAAGGCGCAGGGCGCTGTCACTGATTCGCAGCTGAGCCGGTTTTACCCCAGCACGTTCCAGTGACCGAGGCCATAAGTGCTGCCGGGCGATGGCCACTTTCTCTTCGGTGATGTAACCGGAGAGACGAATGACCTCCATGCGATCGAGCAGAGGGCTGGGGATGCTGTCCAGTGTGTTGGCGGTACAGATGAAAAGGGCATGGCTCAGGTCCAGTCGCTCGTCCAGGTAATGGTCGAGAAAATCCTGATTTTGTTCCGGGTCCAGCACTTCCAGCAGCGCTGAGGCCGGATCGCCCTGGAAGGACTGGCCCAGTTTGTCGACTTCGTCGAGCATAATCACCGGATTGCTGGTGCCGGTTTCTTTCAAAGCCTGGACCAGCTTGCCGGGCATGGCGCCGATATAGGTGCGGCGGTGTCCCTTGATCTCGGCTTCGTCACGCATACCGCCCAAGCTGAATCGGTAGAAACGGCGATCCAGTGCATCGGCGATGGATTTACCGATACTGGTTTTGCCCACCCCGGGTGGGCCTACCAAAAGAATGATAGAGCCTTTGACTTCGCCCCGCAGGGCACCCACGGCAAGGAATTCAATGATGCGATCTTTGACATCATTCAAACCAGTGTGATGCTCTGAAAGCACAGCCTGTGCGTGTGCCAGGTCCAGATTATCATCACTGTACTGTCCCCAGGGCACGCTGGTTAGCCAGTCTAGATAATTGCGGGTAACGCCGTATTCCGGTGAGCCGGTTTCCAACACGGAAAGCTTATGCAATTCGTCATCAAAACGCTTTTTTACTGGCTCAGGCGGTGACAAGGCGTCCATGCGTTCGCGAAAAGTATCGGCTTCCGCGGTTTTGTCGTCTTTGCTCAGGCCCAATTCCCGCTGAATAATTTTCAGTTGTTCGCGCAGGAAGAACTCACGCTGATGCTGACTTACCTTTTCGTTCACCTCGTCAGAAATTTCGCTTTGCAGTCGGGCAACCTCCAGTTCCTTTTTAACTAGAGTGAGCACTTTTTCCATGCGCGGCTTCAGTGGCACAGTTTCTAGAATGGTCTGTAACTCTACGCCGTTGGCGCTGGTCAGTGCGGCAGCGAAATCCGTAAGTGGTGATGGTTCGCTGGGGGAGAAATTCTGCAAATAGTGCCGCAGACCTTCATTGTATAGAGGGTTCAGTGGCAGTAGTTCTTTAATGGTGTTGATGATTGCCATGCCATAGGCACGGATGGTTTCATCGGCATCAGCCCGTGGCTCCGGGTAGCTGACTTCCGCCATGAAGGGGCGTTTACGATTCAGCCAGGTATTGACCCGAAAACGGGCTGTGCCCTGAGCTACTAGCTGGAATTGATCATGCTCTTCATTGAGGGCATGCACTTTGACTAGGCAGCCATACTCGGGAAAATCATCAACGCTAACCGAATCGGGGTTTTTTTCGCCAACGTACACCAGCCCCAACGATTGGTGGGGGGTTTGGCTTACACGCTCTAAAGTTTGTTGCCAGCGTTTTTTATCAAGCATCACAGGCTGCACCAGCCCGGGCATGAAGGGGCGATGCTTGACCGGAATCAAATAGATTCGCTGCGGAGGGGTGTGGTCCGGCACGGAAAGGCTGCCGGACAGCGGTTGCGCAGTGTCGTTATCGTGATGGGCAGTATCGTTGTCAGTCATAATCCTGTCACTTCCATGGTCCGTGAGAAGAACATGGTGGCGAGGCTGGAAAATTCAATTGTCGATGATTAATAGATCTGCGCAAAGGGGTTTTGGTGTTTGGGTGCGGCGCTCAACCACGCGGCTGTTGAGTTTGCCCGCTTCGCACTTCTCTGCCAGCGCATAGAACGGGGAACGACCAGGGTCGGCAATGATAATTTGCTTAACACCGGCCCGCAGGCTGCGGCGAATAAGGTTATACAGTACAGGGGTGAGTTCATCCCAAAAACAGATATCGGCACCAACGACGATATCCACATTCGCAAGCCTTGCCTTGGTCAATTTCTCAAACCGCGCCTGGAGGGGCGTTACCTGAACTTTGTTGATGGTGGCGTGCAGATCCAGATAGGGGTACACATCCGGGTCCGCATCCACGGCGGTTACCTGGCAGCCGAAACGCTTGGCGCTGAAAATGGATAACGGGCCCCAACCACAGCCGATATCCATCAAATGCTGATCAGCAGTCACCTTGCTTTTGGTAAGGTGATCCATGATCAGGTAGCTGGAATTCCAGATTTTATTACCATGAATGGATGGCGTGTGGTTTGCCCGTTTCAGGCGCCGGATCTCCTTGTGGCCGGAACGCAGCAAGGTAATGCCGCGAGTGCGAATGGTGTGGGGGGCTCCAGCACGTATAACGGTTCCTGACATGGTTCGCTCATCAGCGGCAAAGTTTGGAAACAGTACGGTTAAGCCTGCTGTGATTCAAGTATCAAATCACAGGCATAATGCGAGCATGGCGACACCCGTGGCCAAAACGAATAATACGAGCGCTATCTTTGCATTCTGTTGGTTTGCCAGGCACCGCTACCTTCAAGAGAGGCGCTCTTGTGCATGCATGGCCCATCCATACCGGAATCAAAGAGCCCTCGACACTGCTATGTTCGTGGACATTGAGCGAAACGTTGATGCCCTTACTTGAGTGCCTTATCCACGTCTTTTCGGTCTTGGTAGTCGCTTGTACTCGGTGGTGCACTTTTTCACCGGCTATCAACCTGGGTTGAAAAGTGCGGCCTCTGTGCTTCCGGTTAGGGGCGAACTTCGCGCCAGAATGCCCGGAATGCGTCAGCGCTTTTGCCTGGGGCTTCGGCCATGGGTACGTGACCAATGCCATCGAGCACAATGGCTCGAGATTGGGGCAGCTCTTCAAGAAAGGCCCCCACATTATCCACGCCGAGCAATCGATCCTCGCGGCCCCACAGTACCAGCGTCGGAGTTTGGATGGAGGGCAGCACGTTTTTGTCTTCGAGTGTCATGCCAGGGTCATCCAGGAGGTCACTCCAGACTTTCTCCGCGACCTCTGCATTAGCGGCTTTCTTCTTGCCCATGATGTCCACCACAAAACTTGGCAGGTAGGGTGGTTCTTCCATTGCCCATTTGAGTGTGGCTCGAAACTGTTCTGCGTTGTGAGGAATTAATGGGTTGCTATCTCTCTTTGCCAGAACTGTCTTGAATCCATCGGTTTGGCGGGTCAGCCCGGCTGAATCGATCAGCCCCATGGAAAGAACCCGCTGCGGTGCTTGGCGTGCCAATGCAAGCGAGATAGCGCCGCCCATGGAGTTGCCTGCCACGTGGAAGTGTTGAATCTGTAACGCGTCCATCAACGTCAGCAGTCGGGTCGCCTGGGCGTTCATGGTGTAAGTCAGGTCCAGGTTGCGCGTGGTTTCGCCGTGGCCAGGCAGGTCCGGCACAATGAAAAAGAAGTCGCCTTCAAGCTCGTTGACAAAGCGCACCCAGTTACTCGAATCGGCACTGAACCCATGAATCAGTAATACCGCTTCCTTTTCAGCGATATGCTCAGCACTCATCTCGCTGGTCAGGATGTGCCAGGTGATACCGTCTGCGGTGGTCAAGATCTGGTCTTCTAGGCCCGCACGGTTTTTCTCCATGGACAGGCCTTTTTCGTAGGCCCAGTTCGTTATGTCTTCGCAGCCGCTGAGAAAAAAGGAACAAAGAATAAAAAGGAAAAGGTGTTTCAGTTGCATGCTGGACTCTCCATTGTATGGCCTGACATCCGGGTGCTGCCGGCCTTATGATTTAAAGGGCAGGGGGCAGATACGCCCCGTTGCCTTGCCCAAGGTGAGCCAAGCATAGGGGAAATAATCGTCAAGAAGCCTTCTTAACGGGCCATTTTATAACGCCATTAGCGTGATTATGACAACGGTTAACGGGATTTAAGGTTCCAGATTCCGGCAGCCACAATCAACAAGGTTCCGAGGATTGTTGTTAGCACCAAGGTTTCCCCCCAGAACATCCAGCCAAGTAATGCGGCCCAGATGACGGAGGAATAATTGTAAACACCGACTTGGCCGGGGCGGGCAATTTGGTAGGCTGTGGTCATGGCGTATTGCCCGCCGGTGGCCACGAGCCCGATCGCCAGCAGCCAAAGGTAGTCGGTGCCAGCGGGTATCGTGTTGGCCCAGAATAGGGGTAAGGCAGAAAACAGGGTGGCAAAAAGGGCAAAATAAAACACTACCCTTTGTGCCGGTTCCGATATGGCCATACGACGGATGCTCACTTTGGCGATGCTCATGATGGCTGCACCGGCCAGTGCCACCCACATCACCGGGTCAATTTCTCCTTGTCCTGCACGCATAATCACAGCAACACCGAGAAATCCGGCGATAATGGCCAGCCAGGTGTGCAATCCAATACGTTCACTAAGCCATACCCAGGCGATTACCGGGAGAAAAAACGGCACGGTCATCTTCACCAGCACCGCCTCGGTCAGCGCGATGTGTCCTATGGCATAGAAAAAACAGAACATGGCGCTAACGCCGGTGAAGGCGCGAATCAGATGCAGATGCACATAGCGGGTACGCAATTGACCAAAGCCGCCACGGGTGCTGATTATCATCAGCAGAAACATTAGCCCGGACAGATTTCGGGCAAACACAATGACCTCGGTGTCGAGATGGTCTGACAGGTGTTTGACCATGGCTGCCATCACGGCTAACAGGCCTTCTCCCAGTACCAGTAAAAGGGCACCTCTCAGTGGTTGGTCATTCATTGGTACGGTATCCGATGGCGGAAGGGTGAGTATCCGGCAGGCGTTGCACTGCGGCCCGGTGGCGTTTCTGCTCGGGGTGATGTTCGTCACAGCGGCGCGGATGGATAGTCATCAGCGTGCGGTTGGGGCAGAATATTCTGGGTGTGCTCGTACGCTTTGCAGTAATCGGACGGCATTCTATCCTTGTCCCTGACGGGACGCTATGCCAGCAATAGAGGGGCGGATAATATGCGGTGCTTTATCGGGGTGCCGGTTGTCGGCAATTTGGCTGACCGATGTGCCTCTTTATCGAAGTCTATCAGGGACGCCACGCCGAAAGACAACCTGCACCTTACCCTCGCGTTTTTGGGCGATCATTCTCGGGATTTACTGAACCAGTTACATGCCCCACTGTGTGCGTTAGCGAACGAGCATGCGTCATTTGTGCAACCGCTTTACTGCTGTGAACCTTTTCCCTCTCAGGAGGGGCCCTTCATGGCCTTGACAGGTGAAGCCTGTGGTTCGCTCCAGAAGCTCTATCTAGGGCTCACTGAGTGTCTTCGCACACAAGGCTTTACACTCGATGAGCGTTTATTTAGGCCCCATATTACACTGGCTAAGCCCGGCTCTGCCTCGGTTCCCAAGAGTGTCCCTGGCGAATGGTCGCTGCCCGTTACATCACTTTGGCTGTATCGTAGTGAGCTGGGTGGACCTATTCCAGACTATGAGCCGTTAGCCCAGTTTCCATTATCTGCCGAGTTTTAATATCGGGAGAGGCAGGTTGAATTTACGTTATTCCCGCATGCCTATACAGTAGGCATATAGTGCAAACAAGGAGAGATTATTCATGCAATTACTCAGTAATAGCCTCACCGATCAGGCACCGATTCCGGAGAAATTCGCGTTTGCGGCGATTGAACCGGACACCCATGTGACGCTATCCAGCAATATCAACCCTCATCTCGCCTGGAAAGGTGCCCCGCAAGCAACCCGTTCCTTCGCAGTGATCTGTGTTGATCCAGATGCGCCCAGTGTCGCTGATGACGCCAATCAGGAAGACCGAGAACTCCCGGCCAGCCTGCCGCGGGCAAATTTTTACCACTGGAGCTTGTTCAACATTTCTGCAGAGCAAAGCGAGATTCGCGAAGGTAGCCACTGCCAAAGTGTAACCCCGAAGGGTAAGCGTGGACCCGCTGCGCCAGATGGCCAGCGCCATGGGCTAAATGATTTCACGGGTTGGTTTGCCGGTGATGCGGATATGGAAGGGCAATACTTTGGTTACGACGGCCCATGCCCACCATGGAATGACAGCATCGTGCACCGTTATATCTTTACCGTTTATGCACTGGATGTGGCGACTTTGCCCGACGAAAAAGACCTGAGTGGTGCTGCGCTGGCTGAGCAGATCAAGGTTCACGCCTTGGATGAAGCGAGCCTCACGGTAAGTTACACACTCAATCCACGTTTAGCGCAGGGATAAACATCAGTCTGCAGCCTGTAGCAATTCAGCTATGAAAGGCCACTGGTCAGCCGCTGCTGTATCACCGTGGCGGCCTCATAAAGTGAGCCTCATTTGGAGGCTCACTTCATTGTCCTTCCCCAGCGCTAGATTGAGGTTTTGACGTAGGCTGCTGCAGTTCAGACCTATCCTTTGTCAACGCTTACAATTTTGCCCCTGGAAAGCGACCTCCCCTCCAACATGCATTGTGATTGTCGTCGAGAAGAATAGCTTGAGCGACAGCTCAATGCGCTGGCATCTAGGGAATATCGCGGATTATTGAAAAGAGATTTATGGAACCAAGCTCCACTCTTGCACGGATAGATGAGTTTGCAGCAGGGCCTTAAAGCTCCGTGGGCTTATTCTTATTACTTGAATCTGGTGGGCTCGAGAGAGAATAGAATTAAGCTTGAAGATGAAACACCTTCTGTGTGATATGAAAAAGCCTAAACCTCCCTGGTTACAACGTTTCTTTGCAGAATCATTGTAACCAGTTCAGTTCAGGCTTTTTTCATTTGTCCCTAAGCTGTGGGACAGCAGTGGTTCGAAGGCTCTTTTTCTGCGAAGCTGATTGATCAGCCTTCTTTAAGGGCGGTGGTGATGTCGAGCACTGCGCCTTTACCGTCACCAAACAACATCAATGTGTTGTCCTTAGCGAACAGCGGATTGGGCAGGCCGGCAAAACCGGCGCTCAGGGAGCGTTTTACCACAACCACCGTCTTGGCTTTATCCACGTTGAGGATAGGCATGCCGTAAATCGGGCTGCCTTTATCTTCGCGGGCCATGGGATTGGTTACGTCATTAGCGCCCAGCACGATGACCACATCTGTTTGCTCGAAGGTTGGGTTGATCTGGTCCATATCCTTGAGCTGGTCGTAGGGCACTTCCGCTTCTGCCAGCAGAACGTTCATGTGGCCAGGCATACGGCCTGCTACCGGGTGAATGGCATACTCCACCTCGATACCAGCGGCTTCCAGAGTGTCTGCCATTTCGCGCACGGCATGTTGCGCCTGTGCCATCGCCAAACCAAAGCCGGGAACAATGACCACGCGACGTGCAGTTTCCAGCATCATCGCGACTTCCTCGGCAGAAGTAGACTTCACCTTGCCGGCATAAACTTCGTCAGCGTCCATGGCTTCGCCGGCTTCGGCCATTACACCAAAGAGAACATTGGTGAGGGAGCGATTCATGGCTTTACACATGATGCTGGTCAGGATAAGTCCTGATGCGCCCACCAAAGAACCGGTGATGATCAGGGCGCTGTTGCCCATGATGAAGCCGGCCGCCGCTGCAGCTACGCCAGAGTAGGAGTTGAGCAGGGCGATCACAACGGGCATGTCCGCACCACCAATTGGCAGCACCAGGAACAGCCCCAGTAACATGGCCGCAGCCACCAGACCCCAAAGCACCATTTCGTTGCCCGGGTTGGCTACCAGGTAGCCGATACCGACGATCGAGCCGATAAACAGGATCGCATTGAGCACCTTCATGCCAGGGAAGCCCATGGGCTGCCCGCTGATGAGCTCTTGCAGCTTGGCAAATGCCACCAGGGAACCGGTCAGGGTAACGGCACCGATCAATATGGCCGCGCCAATGGCAATCATGGACACGGTATCGTGGGAGCTGCTTGCACTGAAGAATTCAGCTGAGGCAACTGCAAAGGAGGCGCCGCCGCCAAAGCCGTTAAGCAGAGCAATCATTTGCGGCATGGACGTCATTTGTACCTTCTTGGCCATAATGGCACCAATCAGGCCACCAACAACGATGCCGCCGATGATCACTTCATAGGTAACAATGCGCTCATTGAGCAGGGTTACCACGGCAGCCACGCCCATACCGGCTGCCGCTAGCAGGTTACCGCGTACCGCGGTTTTTGGCTTGGTCAGCCCCTTGATGCCCAGCACAAATAGGCAGGCAGCAATCAAGTAGGCGATATCAATCCAGTTCTGAGAAACGTGCATGATTTACTTCCTCTTGAACATCGCCAGCATTCGATTGGTGACCATGAAGCCTCCAATCACGTTAATCGTGGCCAGCACTACCGCGATGAAACCGAGAACGCTAACCAGGGTACTGCCCTCGGAGCCTGCGGCCACCAGCGCACCTACAATGGTGATACCGGAGATCGCATTGGAACCGGACATCAAGGGGGTGTGCAGGGTGGGCGGCACTTTGGTGATCAGTTCCACGCCGAGGAAGATCGCCAGCACAAACAAGGTAAGATTGGCTACAGGATCCATTACTTTTCCTCCTTGCTAGCCGCGTCGGGCGTGGCTTCAGTGGCTTCCGGCTCAGGTTTGGCCAGAGCGGGGAGGCCGAGAAGATCGCGTAAACGAGGCTGGGGAACGTCGCCGTCGTGACTGATCACGGTTTCGGCAACGATTTCGTCTTCGAAGTCCAGCTGCAGCTTGCCTTCATCGTCGATGAGCAAGTTGAGCAAGTTTTCCATGTTCTTGCCAAACATCTGGCTGGCATGAAAGGCGACAGTGGAGGGCACGTTTTCTGGACCGATGATGGTCACGCCGTGTTTCACTACGGTTTTACCGGACTCGGTGAGATCACAGTTACCGCCCCGTTCTGCGGCCATGTCTACGATAATGGAACCGGGCTTCATGGCTTTCACCATGTCTTCGGTAACGAGAATCGGGCTCTTGGCACCAGGGATGGCGGCGGTGGTGATAATGACGTCCATGTCCTTAACCACTTCGGTCATTAACTCACGCTGGCGCTTAAGAAAATCTTCGCCTTGGGCTTTGGCATAACCGCCAGTGCCTTCGGCTTCACCGGTGTCCAGATCCAGCTCGACCGGCTTGGCGCCAACCGACAGAATCTGTTCGCGGGCAGCCGGGCGTACGTCGTAGGCTTCAACGACGGCACCCAAGCGCTTGGCTGTGGCACAGGCCTGCAGGCCGGCAACACCCACACCCATGATGAGTACGCGTGACGGCTTCATGGTGCCGGCAGCGGTCATGTTCATGGGGAACATACGCTCAGACGCAGTAGCGGCCAACAGTACACACTTATAACCGGCAATCATGGCCATGGAAGACAGTACATCCATGGCTTGAGCGCGGGTAATACGCGGCACCAGTTCAAGCGCCAAACCGGAGACTTTTTTCTCAGCCAGGGATTGGGCAAATTGTGGGTTGGCCAACGGATCGGTCATGCCGATCAAGACTTGGCCTTCCTTCAATTTAGTCAGATCCTCGTCACCGTTCTTGGTGTTACTGCCGGGCGTTTGCACCTGCAGAACAACGTGAGCGGAAGAGAACACTTCATCGCGATCAACAAGCTTGGAACCGGCAGCTTCATAGTCACTGTCCGGATAGCCAGCAATATCACCAGCTCCGCGCTCGATGATGATCTCGACACCTTGTTTTTTAAGCAGTGCGCTGACATTGGCAGGCGTTAAAGCAACGCGCTGCTCGCCAGGGCAGATTTCTTTGGGAACACCGATAATCACCTGCGTTACCCCCGTCTGTGGTTCGCAAATAATTGGCTGTTCAAAAGGATGGTATTGGCAACCCAAAACCTCTGAAAGCCTCGAAAAACGGCCGGTTCACGTGAACCGGCCGATGAGCAGGGTGCTAACCTTATTGTGCACGTGCCAGCTTGGCAAATGACAAATGGTTATCGCACCGATAAGTGGGCGATAAATGAGCGTTTTTGCCACTCGATACCGCTAATTGCATCAATTAGTCGTCAGGCTTGGATGTTTTCTGATCGACTAGAGCGATATCGTCCTCCTCTTGCATATGTATAAAGGGCTCCAAAATACTGTTACCGCGCACTTCAGACTCTATAACATGCAAAAAGGTGTATGCGCCCAGCAGCTTGCGGGCCAAAAAGATAAATTCTTTAGGTGGCACATCAAAATGGACTGACAGAGCATTGCGACCTGCACGGTTCATGATCCGGTTTGGCAGGTTGCTTTTGCCCCAGCAGTATTCGCCATTCTCATTCAAAACGGACGCCGGAGGAGGGTAACGATCGGGATCTTGTAGAACCTCGACTGCCTCAAAACAAAGCTCGGAGAACTCCTCAACTAGCTTGCGCGGCGCATCGCGGCCGAGGAAATCCAGGGCGTTCAACGCTCGAACCAAGCGATCGGTGTCGTGATAGAACGAGGCGCGGATCATCTCACGGCCAGGCCCTAGCACTTCATTATCAAAATCGCGGATAGCGCCGAAGTCGAGCAGGACAATCTGGTCCTGCTCCGGTGTTGCCCCAATGCGCAGCAAATAGTTTCCGAAGTTCGGGTCCGTCTGCATTTTGTTCCATTCGAACACTTCCCGGCAGCACAGCTCCATGATAGCGCGACCGATAAAGTTACGGCGGGCCTGGGAAAGCTCAAGCACAGCGGGATCATTCACGCCAATGCCGTGTTCGTAGGTCATGCACATAATATTGTGGGTAGAGAATTCCGGAACAATTTCCGGCACTACGAACCGCGTGTCTTCAGCCAACGCATTGCGAAAATGGCGAGTGGTATGGGCCTCGAGATCGTAATCGACTTCCCGTTTGAGCATTTCCCGTACTTCATCCAACCACATGTTGAACTGCTCAGTTACTGACACCAAGCGGCTCAATTTCAGCAAACGCACCAGCGCGCGCATGTCCGAATCAATGGCATCTGCCACGCCCGGATATTGGATCTTCAGGCATAGCTCTTTGCCGTCGGATTTACGCACAGCCTTATGCACTTGCGCTAACGACGCAGCGCCCAGGGGTTGCTGCTCAACTTCCAGTTCAGCCAGCTTGACCTCGCCCAGCTGGCGCTTGAGGTGGCGCTCAATGGCTGGCCATTCCAGTGCGGCTGTCTGATTTTCCAGAGTATGTAGGGCCGTTGTCACCTCCTCGGGCAGGAAGTGTTCGCCAAACAACGCCATCATCTGCCCAATCTTAACCACGGAACCTTTCAAGCTGCCCAGCTCTTCCACTAATTCCTGGGCGCGAGCGGAAAGGATTTCCTTGCGGCGCTCGTCGCGTTTATCTTTTGCAGTGAACAGTGTTCCTGCATTGGCTGTGGCGTATTTGGCTCCGGCCATAAAGCCGGCCTTAGCCATTGAGAATCGTCGCTCCATAGAGCCTGTTTTAACTCGTTTTACCGTTTTACGTGCCATAGTCGCGAGGAAACTCCATTTGCCATTCAGAACTCCGGTGGCATTCTAGCCTGTATTATAAAGCGGGTCATTGTCACAAGGAGAGAGTAAATGGCGAGGACATGGGTGTTATTGCGTGGTTTAGTCCGTGAAAAGCGGCATTGGGAGGGTTTTCCCGCCCGTTTTAAGGCAACAGTACCAGAGGATAGCGTGATAACGCTGGATTTGCCGGGCAACGGTGAGTTTTGTCAGAAAAGCAGTCCCACCCGTATTGCTGCCATGGTGGCCCATGCCCGAGACCAACTTCAGCAGCAAGGCCATCAAGGGCCTTACCATATTGTGGCACTGTCATTGGGCGCAATGATGGCCGTACAGTGGCTATGCCAGGCCCCCCATGAAGTAGCGTATGCTGGCCTGATCAATACCAGCGCAAGTCGGTATAGCCCATTCTGGCAACGGCTGCGGCCTGCCAACTATCGTAGACTCCTCAGGGACGCAGTGTTCAGCCGGGATAAATTGCAAAAAGAAAGCGCGATTCTGGACATTACCTCTAATATGCGCAGCCAAGACTACCTCCATACGCTTGCCAGGAAGTGGCGTGATTATGCAGTGTCCCAGCCGGTGTCCTTAGGAAACAGCTTACGCCAATTGCTGGCGGCCATGCGTTTTCGCGCGCCTGCGGCACTGCCCAATAGTGTCCCCGTGATCATTATTAATGGCGGCGGAGATCGTTTGGTCAGCCCCAGCTGTTCGCGGCGCCTGGCCGCCGCCTGGCAGTTGCCGCTTAAGATTCACGCTGAAGCCGGACATGATTTGCCCCTCGATGCCCCTCAGTGGTTAATCAATACTTTGCTGGAAGGAGCGGCAGAGGCAATAGAATAGTGTACCGCGCTCGGTCTCAGCACAAGGCTCACAGGTTCCACAGCAATCATGGCGGGTGGTCTTTTAACCGCCTATTAAGGCCATTTTAAAACCGGCGCGAAGGCCGGTTTGTATTTTAGAAAGGGTGTCACTGCTTGCGGGCGACCTGGTTTTCTCTCAGCAGGTCCATGTAATCCACCAAAATCTCCCCGGTTTCACGTATATAGGGGTCTTCATTTATGGCTTCGTCATGGCTTTCCGGGTCCAGGGCGCGCTGTTCCTCCAGGGTGCGCAATGCCTTGATGCTGTCCAGCGGGTCTTCACCACGGGACTGGCGACGCCTGTTTTCGATCGCCAAGCGCTCCTTGTCGAATTCGGTCTGCATTTGCGATCGTGTGTCTTCGTTCAGTGAAAGTTCCGTGCGGTTACGATTCACGTCCAGGAGCTTACGCAGGGAGTGCACATAGACGAATTCCGGGTCGCTATCCGTTCGCTTATCGTGCTGCGCGCGAAGCTGGGGCAGGAAAGGAACAAGGTCGGTAACACTCTGAAATTTGGCCGATTTGATTTCATCCCAAGGCAGGGCGTTAGCCAGAGAGCTTTCCCCCACATCGTCGGAGTCCACCAATGATGGCAAGTCCACATCTGGCACAATCCCCAAGTTCTGGTTGCTGGAGCCAGAGACGCGATAGAACTTTGCATTGGTCATTTTCAGCTTGCCATGATTCAGATCCAGTAACGTCTGCACAGTACCTTTGCCATAGGTTTGATCACCAACAATCAGTGCGCGTCCGTAATCCTGCATGGCCCCGGCAAAGATTTCGGACGCAGAGGCACTATAGCGGTTAACCATAACGGCCATGGGGCCAGCAAAGAGAACGCCAGGGAATTTATCGCCCTCGATACTGATTCGTCCGCTAGACTCGCGAACCTGAACGGTAGGCCCACGGTTAATAAACAAGCTAACCAACTTGTTCACTTCCAGCAAAGAACCACCGCCGTTGTTACGTAGATCAATAACCAAACCATCAATATTTTCTTTGCGCAGCTCTACCAGCAGTTTTGCCACGTCACTGGTGGTGCTTGTATATTTCGGATCACCGCGGTGGTACGCATCGAAATCCAGATAAAATGCGGGAATTTCGATGATCCCTAACTTCAGGTCCTGGCCGTTACGATCAACGTGAATAATGTCTTTTTTGGCCGCTTGTTCTTCCAGTACCACCTTGTTTCGTACGATGGTGATAGTGCGGGTGTCATGCTCACTGGCGCTGCCAGCAGGAATAATCTCAAGATTCACCTTGGTGCCCTTGGGGCCTCGAATTTGGTCTACCACTTCATCCAGGCGCAACCCGATGACCGGCACGGGTTCTTCTTTTTCTTGGGACACTCCGACAATACGGTCCGCCGGCTTCAGTTGACCGCTTTTGGCGGCAGGGCCACCGGGCACCAGACGAACTACTTTGGTATAGCCATCTTCGTATTGAAGCACTGCACCGATACCTTCCAGAGAACGGCTCATGCTGATGTCAAAATTCTTTGAATTGTGTGGAGTGAAGTAGGTGGTATGGGGATCAAAAGTCTGCGTCAGTGCATTGATATACACTTGGAACACATCTTCCGGGGTGTTTTGTTTAATGCGTTTCAGTTGGCTTTCATAGCGACGGGTAAGACGCGTTTCAATGTCTTCCTCGCTGGAATCGTTAAGACGCATGGAGAGTACGGCATTTTTCAATTGGCGCTGCCAAATTTGATCCAGGCCCGCTTCGTCTTTCGCCCATGGCGCATCTTCGCGGCCCACTCGCACGAACTCTTCGCTATCAAAAGTGAGGTCGTCGAGATCGTTGGCAATGGCATCCAGAGACCAGGCCAGGCGATCCTCAAGGCGCTGCTGAAAGCGATTGAAAATTGTGAAGCCACCTTCCAGTTCTCCCTTCCTGAGCTGGTCATCAAGTATGTGGTTATAACGCTGAAAATCCTTGATGTCCGATGCCAAGAAATACAGACGATTGGGGTCCAGATCTTTTAGATAGCGCTGCAACACTTGCTCGGAAAGCTGATCATTAAAGTCAAGCTGACGATAGTGATACTTGAGCTTATCAGCGATCTCTTCAGCGGCTTCCAGCTGCTCTTCCGTTGGTTTCAGGTCGCCCTGAACTTCCGGGGAGGAGGAATGTAGTGCGCCACCGCCTTTGATCGCCCCACCCAGCAGCAGCAAGGCAAGCGCAAGAGGGAATAGCTTACGGAGTAATGACATACTGGCTCTCAAACAAGTTTTTTTCAGTATAGCCGACCACTAGTGAGCGGTCATTCAGGGTTGAAGGCTGACTATCAGTGTAGACTATCGTGGTGGCGTGAAGTTACAGCGCCACAACCGCCGCTTTTCGACACAATCTTAAGACCCTAGCGCACGGGGGATACTTTGCACAGACTGTTCAGCCTGTTTTTCCTTGCGGGTATCGCCGGAGCTGTGGTTCAGCTTATAGCCGGAGACATGGAGGCGCCGGGCCGCCTTATCAATGCCCTGTGGGAATCGGCAGATCTGGCGGTAAAAGTGAGCCTGGGGCTGATCGGTGTATTGGCATTGTGGAGCGGACTTTTTCGCCTGGCAGAGGTCAGCCGGCTTGCCGATCGCATCTCTGCCTGGGTAACCCCGGTAATGGCTCGATTGATGCCGGGCATAGCTCGTACTCCCAGTGCCGCCGCCCCGGTTTCGATGAATCTGGCAGCCAATATGCTGGGACTGGATAATGCGGCCACGCCGCTGGGCCTTAAAGCCATGGAGGCCCTACAGGAGAGCAATCCCAGCCCACGCAGCGCCACCAACAGCCAGATCATGTTCCTGGTGCTCAACACCTCCTCGGTAACGCTGGTGCCGGTCACGGTATTGCTTTTCCGTGCTCAGCAAGGCGCAGCCGACCCCGCACTGGTGTATCTCCCACTGCTAATGGCCACAACGATTTCCACCCTGGTGGGCGTGATTGTGACCGCCAGGGTGCAAAAGCTGCCGTTGGCCAGCCCATTGTTATTGGGGGTGGTGGGCATCTGGTTGGCGGTTTTGGGTATGCTGGGCGCTATCGTACTGCTGGCTCCCACAGAGGTGGCCAACACCTTTGCCAGCTTACTGGGTAACGGCATCCTGCTGTTGGTTTTGAGTGTGTTCTTTATTGCCGCCTGGCGCTCAGGCGTGGATAGCTATGATGCTTTTGTGGAAGGCGCCAAGGAGGGCTTCACTTTAGCGGTGAGAATCATCCCCTATCTGGTCGCCATGCTTGCCGCTATTGCCATGCTGCGAGCAGGAGGAGTACTGGGGCTATGTCTTGACGGTATTCGTATGGGGGTCGGAGCGCTTGGGTTGGACACCCGGTTTGTGGATGCGCTGCCGGTGGCCTTGCTCAAACCCTTGAGCGGTTCCGGGGCCAGGGCGGCTATGGTGGATGTGATGCAGACCCATGGGGTGGATTCACTGGCGGGGCGCATGGCCGCGGTCATGCAGGGCTCTACGGAAACCACCTTCTACGTGCTGACGGTGTACTTCGGCAGCGTGGGTATTCGCGATTTCCGCTATGCGTTGTGGTGTGGGCTTGCGGCGGATGCTGCCGGCCTGGTTAGCGCGATTTTTTTGAGTTACCTGTTTTTTGCCTGAGGCAGCGTTTTTCCCCTTCAATCAACAATAAACCGGAAAGTCAGATTGATACGCAAACCAGAGCAGTTTCGCCGGCGGGGCAGGGCGTGCTCGAAACCGGCCTGAACCTGCGGTGACATCAACAACAGATCGTCATGATGTAACGGTAGGCTGAGGCATTGTCGTCGCCTAGCCGGGTTCTTGGGACGGAAGGTCAGCTCCCGCATGGCTCCAAGACTGTAAGAGGCCACCCAAGGGGTGCTGCCCAGTTCCGGCTCGTTATCACTGTGGTAGCCCATGCAATCGTCGCCATCACGATAGAGATTGGCCAGCACGCTATTAAAGGTTTTGTCGGTCAGCTTTTCTATCGCTGTCTTGATGGGCAATAGTGCAGCGAGCCACCCTTTGGCGATATGAGTATGGCCGGAATAGCGGTAGTGCAAGCCCGCATCACCGTGCCAGGCAGTGAGGCGTGGCACGAGGTGTTGCCGTCCATAGACCGTAATGTTGGGTTGTCGCCAGTCCAGCGCTTGGCTTAATGTATTTAATGCGTGGTCAGCGTGCGATTGCCCCATCACTCCTGACCAGCAATGCAGTGTTGTGCCGCCGGCCAGAGTGATTTCGCTGGCGCGATTGTGAAGTAGATGGAGCGGTGATTCTGTCGATGGTGGGCGCATAATAGCTCTACCAAAACGTAACCGGCGTAATGCCGGCAAGGATGATCAGGGAAACATAATGCTGCATATTTTTCGTATCGAAAATGGTGTGCTTCGGGAAAAGGAGGTGGACACCCTCATGCCGGCCCTAGCCGAGGAGGGCAGCTGGATTGATCTCGTGGATGCCGAAGAGGCAGAGCGCAATCTGGTGCAGCAATTTCTTCAGGCTGAGTTACCGGATTCTGAGGATATGGAGGAAATCGAAGCCTCCGCCCGTTTTTTCAGTGATGAACATGGCCTTCATGTACATTCATTGTTTTTGTTTCAGTCTGAGGGCCGGGCGCGCACTTCGACAGTGGCCTTTGTGGTCCAGGAGGGCCGGCTGCTCTCATTTCGCGATTCCCGGCTACCGGATTTTCGACTGTTGCGCCTGCGGGTGCGTCGTGGTTGGGTTCGGGCATCTCAACCCATGGATATTCTGCTGAGCATTCTGGATCAGAAAGTGGAAAATCTGGCGGACGCGCTGGAAGACGTGCACCGGGATCTGGAAAAAGTTGGCTACAGTGTACTAGAAGAAGAAAACGGTGAGCTGGAAGAGGATATCGAGCGCTTGGCCCAGCTGGAAGATACCAACGGCAAAATTCGCTTGTGCCTAATGGATACCCAGCGCTCCATCTCGTTTATTCAGCGCTATGTACGCTCAGATAAGGTCCGCCGACGCACCTGTGCGGAAATCCAGCACGATTTGGATACCTTGATGTCGCATACCACTTTCCTGTTCGACAAAATTAACTTTTTGATGGATGCCGCCCAAGGCTTTATTAACATTCAGCAAAACCAGATCATCAAGATCTTTTCCATTGCGGCGGTGGTGTTTCTACCACCGACCATGATTGCCAGCATTTACGGTATGAACTTTGACATCATGCCGGAGCTGGCTTTCCGCTTTGGCTACCCCATGGCCATCGCTCTGATGGGGTTGTCCGGCATGGCGCCGTATTGGTATTTCAAGCGCAAAGGCTGGTTGTAGGAGCGTCGCTCGCAGCGCGATGACACCTCTCCAGGTGTTTTTACCCCAGAACTCACATAGCTCACATAGCGGCTCACAGAGATAAAACGCTTTTTCACTCAGGGAGCTCAGGGGGTTGGCGGTGGGCGTCAGTTTTGATGCTGCTTTTTATCGCTCCGCCAACGACTCTACGGCAGGATTGACCAGCCCCCGGCTGATTCTGTTGCCTTGTTCTCTTCGGCCAGCTTTATCAGGTGCGCGTGCAGAGAGAACTGGGCAACGCCGTGGAGGAATGCCGGCACGTCCTCATATACTTCTTTGACCAGCTCGGGCAATGGAGAGGGCGAGCTGGCAAGTTTGCCGATGACCTTGTCTTCGCGCTTCTGACGATGGGCGAGGGTATGGGCAAGCGTTTCTTCCGGATTGTTGATCACATCGCCATGGCCCGGAGCCATAAGCTTAATACCGCGGTTCTGCAATTTTCTTAGCGAAGCAAAATACGCCTGCATGGATCCAGACGGGGGGGCAATGACCACGGTGGAGCCCTGGATAAGGTGGTCCCCCGTGAACAGCAGGCCTTGCTCGCTAAGATAGCAGAGGTGGTTGCCCACATGCCCGGGTGTCTCAATGGCCGTAAGCGTAACGCCGCCGCAGTCTACCGTGTCGCTTTCAGCCAACAAGGTATCTGCAGCCCAACTTTCGTCCTGGAGGCCGTCATCGGGCACGGAAGGGCCAAGGCAGCTTGCCCCGGTAGCCGCTACCAGTGCCAGTGCGCCGGGAGAATGATCACGGTGTGTATGGGTCACAATTACCTGGGTAATCGGTTTGTTCAGAGCACGAGCAGCCTGCAGTAGCGCCTGCAAGTGCTCCTGGTCCTCCGGACCGGGGTCAATAACGGTAAGGCTGTCCCTGCCAAACAAATAACTGTTGGTGCCTGGCCCGGTCATCATGCCCGGGTTGCGCGCCAGTACCCGCCAGGCGTTGTCGCCAATGGGCGTGAGCTGGCCGGGAATCAGTGATGCCATAATGACTCCTGGAGTTTTGGAAGCCGCATTGTGACGACTCAGACCGAATCATGCCAGTACCGCCTTGGTACGTTGGCTAATCGGTCAATCCGGCTCCGGATAGGCCAGCTTATCCACTACTCGCAGTTGCCAACGATCTACCGGGGTGTTTTCTTCAGGGTGGCGGCTGACGACAGCAAATTGGTATTCATTTCCGCTGGGGAGATACATCTGCAGTGTTATGGGCTGCTGATAAATTACCGCACAGTCTGCTGGGCCAGAACAATGCAGTGCCTGAGCTTGTAATGTCAGGGCTGCAACATCCTGCTTTCCTTCATTGAGAACGGTGCCGCTGAGCCGGACGCCAGACTCCGAATTGCGAATTTCCGTGAGCGCTAGCGTGATGCCCTGCGGCGCCATATGAACTTGGTCATTCTTGCCGCCCTGCCAGACGCCAACAGTGAGCACGACCAAGCCGGCCAATACCAGGCTGGCAACAAGCAAAAATGGCCGACGGCCCCATTGCCAGCTCCCCCATAGCAGAGCTGAGACCGCGATAACTACCGTTAATATAAGCAATAGGCGCATTAATCCTCCATAGATGCAGACCTGACCTTCTCTGATTCATATAATCCCGGCATGCATATGTAAAGGAGAAGGGCATGCTGATTGTTGTCTCACCGGCCAAAACGCTGGATTACGAGAGCGAATTACCGGCATTGAAAGCCACACAACCTCGCTTGCTTGATGATAGTGAGGCGTTAATTAACCGTGCACGTCAGCTTTCCCCTGCGCAAATCAGTAGCCTGATGAGTGTCAGCGATAAGATTGCCCATCTTAACGCGGAACGCTTTTCCTTGTGGGCCAGACCGTTCAACAAGAGCAATGCCCGTCCCGCGGCGTTCGCATTCAAGGGTGATGTGTACACAGGTTTGGACATCGAGTCGTTCACCGACACGCAGCTTAGTGATGCGCAGCGGCGTTTTCGAATGTTGTCTGGACTTTACGGTGTACTTCGGCCGTTGGACCTGATGCAACCCTATCGTCTGGAAATGGGCACAAAGCTCGATAATGAGCGCGGCAAGGACCTCTATGCCTTTTGGGGGGACACCATTACCGAACTGCTGAACAAGGATATGAAAGCCGCCAAAACCGATGTCTTGGTGAACTTGGCGTCCAACGAGTACTTTAAAGCGGTGAAAAAGAAAGCCGTTGCCGGCACAATCATCGAGCCGGTATTCCAAGACGAAAAAAACGGTAACTATAAGGTTATCAGTTTTTACGCCAAGAAGGCGCGGGGCTTAATGGCTGCCTGGATTATCAAGAAAGGCCTAAAAGACCCGGCAAAATTAACGCAGTTTGATGTGGCTGGTTATTGTTACAGTGAGGCGCAATCCACTGCATTAAAGCCTGTATTTCGTCGGCCGGAACAGGGGTAGGGGCACAGGGCGGTGCCGCAGAGGAAGCTTGCGGCACCGAGCAATGTCAATTTTTCTTGTTATCCTCAAATTCGCTTTTGGCGGCAAGGAATCCGGTTTTAAGTCCATCCCAGGCAAGCTCTATTCCTGTCTTGATATCATCCCAAGCATCATCGCTTTGGGACTCAAGCCGTTCCAGCTTGTCTTCAAACTCTTTGCGGCGATGTTGTATTTCAGCAATTTTTTCTTTGGCATCTTCGCGCCACTCATCACGTAAATCATTCAGTCGTGCTGTCAGGCGATCGAGCTGGTAATCCCAATCCTCAAGTTGCTGGCGAGCACGCGCAGTGAAATCCTTCTTGTCAGACATAATTTAGCCTCTCTTGATTCGCTACTGTTAATCAATCCAGGGGGACTGGAAACCACCTGGTTTTACCACCAAAACATCTGCATTTGCCTTGGTGATCACCGACTCAGCTGTTGAGCCAAGCAACAACCTTTCGGGCAAATTCCGATGTACTGTTCCCAGCACCAGTAAATCCACATTATCTTGCTCACAGTGGCGGGATAGGGTTGGCGCGACGGGACCATTGAGAGTATGCATCTGCTGCTTATCCAGGCCCTGGGTAGCGCCAAACTGAAAAAAGTTATCCCGATGGAAGTCGCGCACTTTTTCCATGCTGGCGGTGTAATCAGGAATGGCTTCACCGGCCACCATGATTAAGCCCTCATCCATTTCGTCGAGCACATGGCAAGCGGTGAGGTCCGCACCGAGAAGGGCGGAATATCGACGAGCGCACTCAAGAACATGAATAGACAGCTTGTCGTCCGAGGCCTCGCCGGTGCCGGGATCCAGGGCGGCCAAAACTCGGGGCGGTTTATTCCATTGGCGGCTGTGTACACAGAGCACCGGACAAGGCGCCTTGCGAATCAATTGCCAGTCACGGGGGGTGAACAAATGGCGGCGCAAGGCGCTGTCATCGCTAGTATGAACAACGACCAGCGATGGTTTTTGCGACAAGATGACCTTGCGCAATCCCTCCATGCTGTCCTTTTCCCACAGCACATCAATCTCGCCTTTATCCTGTCCAAGCAATTCGGAGATACGGTTGTGCCACGCGTTACGAATCTGCTTTTTGGCGGCATCCTGGCGTTCAGTATCCAGGCCCACTGCTCTGAGCATGGCTGAAGAGTAGGCGTTGACGACAATCTGGAGCGATGCCTGAGAGGCAGCCGCCAAGTGCTGTGCTTTTAACAATGCGGGCTGGTCTGCTTTTAAGTCACGGTCAAGAATGGCGATGATGGGGGCTGTCACAGTGCAAGCTCCAAGGCGGGGTCGTGGTTTTGGCCACATAAGCTGCCACGATCAAGAATCTCAATTTCTCGGCCATCTACTCGCAACCATTGTTGCTGCTGAAAGCGAGTAAAAATACGACTGACGGTTTCCACAGCCATACCCAGATAATTGGCGATATCATAGCGAGACATGGGTAGACGAAAGATATTGTCGCTGAGCCCCCGACGTTGATGACGTGCGGATAACGAGAGCAACAGGGAGGCCACGCGGTCGTCGGCGTTTTTCTTGCCCAACAGCATATGCAGCTCTCGGTCCGAGCGAATTTCATTGCTCATCAAACGGAAAAAGTGATGCTGCAAAGACGGGATCTGTTGTGAGAGCCTCTCCAGTTGCGAAAAGGGAATCTCGCAAACCGTGGAAGTTTCCAACGCTTTCGCATTGGAGACATGGTGGGCAGTACTGATGCCGTCCATGCCTAACACTTCGCCGGGCAGATAAAACCCCGTGACTTGTTCTTCGCCATCATCGCTGACCACATAGGTCTTCAGGGCGCCAGAACGCACGGCGTAAACGGAGGCGAACCCGTCAGTGGCGCGAAAAAGGTGTTCGCTTCGTTTTAGTGGCCGCCCGCGGTGGATGATCCGATCCAACTGGTCGAGCTGTGCTGGCGCCACTGCCAAGGGCAGGCAAATTGGGCTGAGACTGCAGTCGTTGCAGGAAACTTGATGGGACACGGTCTGACTCCGGTTAATCGCTGCGCAAAGCGTCACCCTTAGAGTATAGGGTGAAAATAGTAGAATAAAGGTCAAATAATCCGGCTAAATCGAGTTGTGTGCTCCCTGTGGGTGTAACGATCAAAAGGCATTACCAGTGCGCGGCTCACCAGACGCCCACTTTCGCTAATATACAATCGGTCATTCTTAACGGTTACCAGCCCTTGAGCTTCAAACGTTACCCACTCTGTCAGAGCATCGACAAAATAATCCGCAAAATTGATACCCCATGTGTCGCCGAACTGGGCCATGTCTACGGATAGGTCACAAAGCAATTGAATGATCAGCGCACGGCGAATCTGGTCGTCGCGATTGAGTATAAAGCCCTTTTCAATGGGCAAAATGCGGTGTTTAAGGCTCGTTTGCCAATCCTCCAACGCTTTGTGGTTCTGGGCGTAGAGGTTGCCGATCTGGCTGATGGCGCTGACGCCCAAGCCCAGTAGATCTGCATCTCCATGGAGGGTGTAGCCCTGAAAATTACGATGTAACAGGCCATTTTCCTGAGCAATGGATAGGCTGTCATTTTCCAGCGCGAAATGGTCCATGCCAATATACCGATAGCCTTGCTCATTAAGCATTTTGCCGGCTCGGGTCAACATATTCAGTTTCTCGTCCGGATCCGGTAGTGCGTGCTCCTGAATCTGACGCTGGATTTTGAAACGCCCAGGCAGGTGGGCATAGTTATACAGAGAGATGCGGTCTGGACGCAGGGTTAGCAGTTGCTCAAGAGTGCGCGCCAAGCTGGACTCCGATTGCCGAGGGAGCCCGTAAATTAAGTCGGTATTAATAGAGCGGAAACCGAAATCCCGGCTCCAGTCCATGGTGTCGCGGATCAGTTCATAGGATTGCACGCGATTGACCGCTTTTTGCACACGAGGGTCTAGATCCTGTACACCTAAACTGACACGGTTGAAGCCTAGGCCTCTCAGCAAGCCCAAGCGGGATTGATTCACTGTGCGCGGGTCAATTTCGATGGCGTAGTCGCTGCGCTCATCATCGCGAAGGTTGAAGTGACGCGCCAAGTCATACACCAGCTCGGTCAGCTGGCCATCGTCCAAAAAGGTGGGGGTGCCACCCCCCCAGTGCATTTGGGTGACGGGGCGGCGGGTATCCACATGGGCAGCTTTGTAGTGAATTTCCTGTTTCAGTAACCGCAGATAGTCCGTCGAGCGCGCCTTGTTGGCCGTAATGATGCGATTGCACGCGCAGTAGTAGCAAACGCTGTCACAGAAAGGGATGTGGATGTACAGCGACAGGGGACGACGCGCCGCGTTGCCCTCGCTCAGAGCTTGCCAGAAGTTCTCCTCGCCAATGCCCGAATGAAAACTCGGGGCGGGAGGGTAGGAGGTGTAGCGTGGGCCGGGTCCGCCATGCTCACGAATCAGTGCTTTGTCCCAGCTAACCATGGGCGGCTCCTGTGGTCACATAAGCTTGTCTTGGCGGTGATTATCCTCTTGTTGCGGATGCAGAGCTTGATTCAGATCAAGGGTGCAAATGATGGCCGTGATGATGCTCTGAAGTGCCTGCTTCTGTGCCTGGAGGGGGCATGGAATGTCCGCTATGTCCATGCTGGGCCATGAGCCAGGCCTGCCAGAAAAAGACCAAAGCGAGGCAGAAAGTCAGAACACTGGCAATTATCGGCCAGGCACCTTGACGAAAACGCTGTAGTTGGGAGGCAAGAACACCGGTGACAGCAACAGGCACTACGGTAATAACACCAAAACAGAGCATCACCAAGGCACCTGCAACAGCTGTTCCCCCCGTGGCCGCAAGTGCCAAGGCCGTGTAGATAAGGCCGCAAGGTAAAAACCCCCATAAGGACCCCAACATGAGTGCTTTTACTGGGTGATCTATGGGCATGAGCTTGCGAGTAATGGGCTGCAAGCCACGCCACAGGCGCTGGCCGATTTTTTCAATACGCTGCAACAACGCGCCTTTGCCAAGCAAGTAAGCGCTTAAAAAAAGCATTAGCACGCCAGATAATATCAGCCCCACCGACATAGATGGACCGGGAAGCCGGCCCAGAAACAGCCCCCCCAGTGCGCCTGCCAATGCACCCAGCACACAGTAGGTAGTCACGCGGCCAAAGCCAAACAGCACCTGCCACCCCCAGAGCGCCACACCTTGACGACGTGATTCTGGTATGGAAAAAGTCAGCGCACTGCTGATACCTCCGCACATGCCGATACAGTGCACAGACCCGGCGCTGGCAATAAGGGCGGCGCTGGCGATAAGGGGAATGAGCGTATCAATGGTCATCACTGGACTCTGCTTCAAATGTGGCGGCAGTGGTGCCGTTCATTTTCGTTTCCCGTTTTGGTTCTGCTTTCGCTGGAGAATGGTTGTGGGGGTTGCGTTGCTCTCTATCGTCGAATACAACCCGCCAGGCGGCGTTATCCAGGTCGTCAAACTGGTCTTTACGGAGCGCCCAGAACAGGGCCGCAATAGCGCCACCAAGAAACAGCAGAGCCAGCGGTATTAACAGGAGGACAATTTCCATCGAGTCACCCGGGTGGCGTTAAAAGTGACCAGTAGCGAGCTGGCTGACATGCCCAGAGCGGCGGCCCAGGGCGGTAGTAAACCGCTGACTGCAAAAGGAACGGCAAGCACATTGTAGAGCAAAGCCCAAGCCAAATTCTGGCGAATGGTCCGCTGGCACAATCGGGAAAGGTGCGGCAGAGCGGGGATCGCCTCAAGCGAATCGTGAAGCAGAAACATGCCGGCGGCTCGTTGCGCCAGGCTGGTGGCATTTCCCGTTGCCACGGAAACCGATGCCTCCACCATTGCCTGGGCATCGTTGATGCCGTCCCCGACCATCATTTGTGGCGCGCTACGCTCCAGCTTTTTCAGCCATGCGGCTTTTTGCGCAGGACGCTGCTGTGCACGCCATTCCCCAATTCCCAGCTTATCAGCCACAGCTTTCACGGCGCGGTCGTTGTCGCCGCTGGCCAGGCGAGGGGTGCTGCCTTTGGTCTTCAGGGTCTGGATAACCGCCGATGCTTCCGGCCGAACTGGATCCTGAAGCCATACATAAAGCTGTATTTCATCATCGCAGAGTAGCTGCAGGCAGGTCGTTTCGGGCTTAGCCCTATCTGGCGCACCGGTAATCCTCCATTTCTGTTTGTTGAGGAGACCAGTAACGCCGGTATGGGCCGCATGCAAGTCTGTCATGCCTGTTGCGCGAGGGTATTGCTGAAAGGGCTTGGCCAGCGGGTGAGGGTTATTCCACTCAAGGGCGGCGACGATCGTCAGCAGCTGATCAAGCTCTGCGGCACGGTTTATTACCTGAGTATCGACAATACAAAACTGGCCTGCAGTGAGGGTGCCGGTTTTATCAAACAGTACCCCCCGAACATCCGTTACTCGCAGCAGTTGGCGGGGGGAGGCCACCAGAATGCCTTCACGTAGCGCCGTGCCTAATGTAGAAGACAAGGTTAACGGAACGGCAAGAGCAAGGGCACAGGGGCAGGTCACTACCAGCACCGCGAGTGTGTGTTCGAACGCCAGGGCTGCGCCGGCGGACCAGTGCCACAGGAAGGTTGCCGCCGCAAGCAACAGAATGCCGCCAGTAAATAATGGTGCAATACGCTGCCAGTCCCTTACTACTTCAACACGTTCGTGTTGGGCGCGCTCCACTTGTTCGGCGATTTTCGCCACCAGACTGGCGGAGGCGCTTCCTGTCGCTTCCAGCACGATATTACCTTCTACCAGACGGCTGCCCGCATGCACAGGATCGTTAATGTTGCGCTCCACCGGCAGGGGCTCACCATTGAGTACGGATTCATCGAAAGCACCGCGCCCGTCGATTAGTGTGCCGTCCACAGGAATGATGTCACCCTGTATTAGTTGCAGACGGTCGCCTTGGGCCACTTGGCGAGCACTGATCCACTCTGTCGCTTGCTGGGAATCGAGCCGGCGAACGGCCTGGGGCAGGGTGTCGCTAAGCCGGCGATAGGCTTGCTGGATCGTCATGCGCTGACGCTGTTCCAGCCAGCGGCTTGACAGCAAGAAAAACACGAACATGGCAGCAGAATCGAAATACACGTGCCGCCCGTCCGTGGCCATCATTACCAAGCTGCCCGCCCAGGCCAGCAACAGCGCTAGCGCAATCGGAGCATCCATGGTCAACCGTGCCTGCTTGAGTCCACGCCAGGCGCCTTGAAAAAATGGCCAGCCGGAATAGAACACCACGGGGGTGGCTACCGCAAAACTAGCCAATCGAAACACCCACTCGTAGAGCGCGTCCTTGCCGTCGAACACACCGATATAGAGCGCGGTGGAATACATCATCGCTTGCATGGCGCCAAGGCCAGCAAGGGCAAGTCGCCCCAGCAGCCGCTTGTGCTCTCGTTGCTCATCGGCGCGGGCGCGAGGATCACCAGGGAGACTGGCGGTATAACCCAGTTTCTGGATGCGCTGCGCGGTTTGGCGAGGCGCTGCGAGCCCTTGGTAGTCCACGGTGAGGGTCATGCCTGCCAGATTAACGCTGGCACGAAGCACACCGGGTTGCTGGTTGACAGTTTTTTCAATCAGCCAGCTACAGGCGGCGCAAGTGAGCCCACCAAGCTGTAGTTTGAGGCGCTGGCCTTCGGTCGTATCGCAAAGGTGAGGGGCAACCAGCTCTGGCACATCAAACAAGGCGCAATCCAGTGTCTGTCGCTGGTCATTTGGTTGCGGGCCAGAATCTTGGCGCATCTGGTAATAGTCATCCAGACCCAGCCCGTAAATGGTTTCAATAGCGGCAGCGCACCCCGGACAGCAGGCATCGCGACTGCCGTCCGGGGTGTGCGCCGAAAACGCGCCAGCTGGAGCCGGGTTACCACAATGCCAGCAAGCCGATGTCATGGTGTCTGCTTTTTCCCCAGTACCACGTTATCGCCTTGAGCCATGACAGTCTGATACAGGCGCCAATGATCGCCGGCGGCGGTGACGGTCGCTTTGCGCCGCCCGTCCTGGGGCAGGGTGCCGTCACCACGGTAAAGGGGGCCTTCGAGATGCTTGAGTTGCAGAGTCACATCCCGGTCCGCAAGGGTGGGGTGGCGCAGTGAAACACTCAAGGTATCAGACATGGGGATAGCTGCCTCGCTGGTGAGGCGCGCCTGCACTCCCGCGCCTACTTGCGCCAATTCAAGGCGAACGCCCAGCCGGGCGGCGAGGCGCTCTTGCTCAACGGAACGGTTGATGCCGCGACCTTCCTTGTACCATTCATCGACCACTGGTGTATCCGCATTAACGATGGCGATATAGAGCAAGGTAAGGCCACCTACCACAGAGGTGGCAGGCAACAGAATCGCTAGCCACAAAAACGGGTAGCGGTACCAAGGGAGTTCATCGCCTTGGGGCAATGAATCGGGATTCATGGCGCTTCTCCAAATCGGGATCGTCGACGGCGGTAACGATAAACCAGATAGGCGATGATTCCATTTCATCGACGTAAGGGTCGTAACTCACGGTCACCGGCAAAGATAGTGTTTTACTGCCTTCAAGTGTGAATTGAGTGCGGTTGTTCATTTTCAGGCCCTCTGGGCCTTTCATCGTCAATCGATAGTGATGGGTGCTCTGGCTTTTGTTCTGAATTTCCAAGCGGTATATATTCTCTATTTCACCGCTACTGGCGGTCCTGTAGAGCTGATTGCGGTCACGAATCACATCCACTTGCAGCGGCACACGGCTATATAAAGTCCCTACGAACAGCGCCCCCATAACGACCAGAATAAGGCCATAGCCGATAAGCCGAGGGCGAAGTATTCGTGTTTTGAACCCTTCAAGCGCATTTTCGGTGGTGTAACGAATCAGCCCCGGCGGTTTACCGATGTGTTCCATCACATCGTCACAGGCATCCACGCAGGCAGCACAGGTAATACATTCATATTGCAGGCCTTCACGGATATCGATGCCGGTGGGGCAGACCTGTACGCACATGCCGCAATCAATACAGTCGCCTTTTTCTTCTACCAAATCCTGTTGGCGTTTCTTGGCGCCTCGCCCTCGAGGTTCGCCGCGCTTTTCATCATAGGAGACGATTAGCGTATCGCGGTCGAACATAACGCTCTGGAAACGGGCATAGGGGCACATGTACAAGCAGACTTGTTCGCGCATAAAGCCGGCGTTTCCATAGGTGGCCACGGTAAAGAAGCCGACCCAGAACAATTCCCAGCTACCCCAGCTGAAACTCAACAGCCGTGTGGTCAGGTCGATAATAGGGGAGAAGTACCCCACAAAGGTGATGCCGGTAAGCAGGGCAAGGGCAAGCCAGAGAACGTGTTTACTGCCCCGTCGCATGATTTTGGTGATTGTCCAGGGCGCCTTGTCCATCTTGATACGGCTGTGACGGTCGCCTTCACACCAGAATTCAATCCATTGGAAGAAACGGGTCCAGGTGGTCTGCGGGCAGACATAGCCACAATAGACACGACCGGCCAGGACCGTTACGAAGAACAGGGCGAACGCGGCGAGAATAAGAACCCAAGACAACAACAGGAAATCCTGCGGCCAAAAGCTGGCGCCAAAGATCCGGAATTGGCGCCCTGGCAAGTCAAATAAGACGGCCTGCTGACCCTCCCAACGAACCCAAGGCAAAATCATATACAAGCCCATGGTCGCTAGAATGGTGACATCACGGATAAACTGGAACCGACCAGATACAGACTTGACCTGAATACGCTCACGTTTACTGTACAGGCTTACGCTGCCGCCATCAGTGGCATCAGTGACCTTGATTCTCTTGGGGTCCGACATCACGGCTCTCCGCTAACACCCATTTGCTCCCACCCTTTGATCGTCCACTCCCTGATAATGAGTGGCCGTCAGGGGAGGCGCGCCAACGGCAATCCGCTGACGGCACTCTATTTCCTGCTCCGGTCGAAACCTGGTGGTTATTGCACGCTCTCAGTGTTCTGAGAAAGGCTGTACACATAGGCTGCGATTACGTGTATCCGCTCCTCGCTGAGCAGATTTTCATGGGCGGGCATGTCTCCTGAGCGACCATGGCGAATGGTGTACTCGATATCCTCAACACGGGGGCCGTATAGCCAAGTGGTATCTGTCAGGTTGGGCGCACCCATCATGATATTCCCCTTGGCATCCTGCCCATGGCAGGCTGCACACATGGCGAATTTGGGTTTGGCTCGCTCTATCGCGGCCGCTTTCTGACTATCTTTGGCCAGACTTGGGCGGCTCAGACTTTGCACATACAAGGCCATATCGCGCACCGCTTCGTCGGTATTACCAATGGCCGCAGCCATCGGCGGCATGGCTGCCTTGCGTCCTTCAGTAATACTGGTCACGATTTGGGCTGGTTCACCACCATAGAGCCAATCGTTGTCGGCTAAATTCGGGTAGCCCTTGGCACCGCGGGCATCCGAGCCATGACAGATGGCGCAATTATTGGCGAACAGGCGGCCACCAACCGCAAGAGCCTCCGGGTATTGCACCAGCTCCTCAATAGGCATTTGGGCATATTGTTTGAACAGCGGTCCTGTGCTTTTCTCCATCACGGCCACTTCCTTTTGGTACTGGTTATCGCTGGTCCAGCCCAGAATGCCGTCGAACTTACCGAAACCCGGGTACAGCACCAGATAGACTGCCGAGAAGATTAGCGTGCCAATGAAAAGAAACAGCCACCATCGGGGCAGAGGTGCATTGCGCTCCTGAATGCCGTCGAAGCTGTGGCCAGTGGTTTCCTTGGCCGCTTCTTCGGCGGAAATCTGGTTGTTCCATAGCAGTAGGCCAGCGCAGCCTAGCAGGTTGATGACAACAATGACGATAATGAACCAACTCCAGAAATCACTCATTGTTCATCCCCCTTGTGCTGACTTGCCGGCGTGCGCTCGTCGGCATCCAGCGCGATATAGCCGAGATTCTCATAGTCTTTTTTACGGCTAGGGCGATACACCCAAGCGGTCATGGCAACAAAGGCCAGAAAGAACACCAGGGTAAACAGGGCGTGATAGCTCATTGCACAGCCTCCTTGCGTTCCTGGCCCAATGACAGCAGATACGCCACCAGCGCATCTTCCTCTGTGGCATTGGCCCACTCACCGTTGATCTTGCTTACCTGTTCGGCGATATCTTCATCTGTGTAGGGAACCCCGAAAGCGTTCTTGAAAACGTTCAGTTTGCGCTCGGTCAGATCCCAATCCACCGGTGTTTCCTGCAACCAGGGGTAAGCCGGCATATTGGATTCCGGCACCACCTGGCGGGGGTCGCGCAGGTGCTCACGGTGCCACTGCTCAGTGATTGGGCGCAGCCCCACACGGGCCAGATCGGGCCCGGTACGTTTGGACCCCCACAAGAATGGGTGCTCCCACACGTCTTCACCGGCAACAGAATAGGCACCAAAGCGTTCGGTTTCTGCGCGCAATGGCCGCACCATCTGGGTGTGGCACACATGGCAACCTTCACGGATATAAATATCCCGGCCTTCCATTTCGAGGGCAGTGTAGGGCTCCAGAGTGTCCAGCGGTTCAGTGGTCGCCTTTTGCCAGAACAGCGGTACGATTTCAGCCAAGCCACCAAAACTGACAGCAATCAGCGTCAGCACAATCATGAGGCCGACATTCTTTTCTACTACTTCATGAGCGTTAGACATGTCGTTCTCCTTAGGCCGCCTGTTGCACGTTGTCATCACCGTGGCAATCGTTCTCTGCACGGATAGTTTTATAGACATTGAGGGCCATCAAGATCATGCCACTGAGGAAGATAATTCCGCCCAGCAAACGAATAATGTAGAAAGGATGCCGCTCAACCATTTCCTGAACGAAATTGTAGGTGAGGGTGCCGTCGGTGTTCACTGCGCGCCACATAAGCCCTTGCATGATGCCGGATACCCACATGGAGGCAATATAGAGAACCGTGCCGATGGTGCTAAGCCAGAAGTGTGTATTGATCCAGGAGATGGAATACATTTGCTTGCGATCAAACAGGCGGGGCACCATCACATAGGTGGCACCAATGGTGATCATGGCAACCCAGCCCAAAGCGCCGGCGTGCACGTGGCCGATGGTCCAGTCGGTGTTATGGCTGAGTGCATTCACGGTCTTGATAGCCATCATCGGGCCTTCGAAGGTACTCATGCCGTAGAAGGACAGGGCCACGATCATGAAGCGGATGATCGGATCGGTGCGCAGCTTATGCCAGGCCCCGGAGAGCGTCATCATGCCGTTGATCATGCCGCCCCAGCTGGGTGCCAACAGCACAATGGAGAACACCATGCCCAAGGACTGGGCCCAGTCAGGCAGAGAGGAGTAGTGCAGATGGTGCGGGCCGGCCCACATGTAAACGGCTATCAGGGCCCAGAAGTGCACGATGGAAAGGCGGTAGGAGTACACCGGCCGTTGCGCCTGAACCGGGACGTAGTAGTACATCATGCCCAGGAAGCCGGCGGTCAGGAAAAAGCCAACGGCGTTATGGCCGTACCACCATTGCACCATGGCATCGATGGTACCGCTATAGGCCGAGTACGACTTCATCAGCGACACCGGTACCGCTAAATTGTTGACCACATGCAGCAGTGCAATGGCGATAATAAAAGCGCCGTAGAACCAGTTGGCAACATAGATGTGGGAGGTGCGGCGCTTGGCAATAGTGGCAAAGAATACAAGCGCATACGCCAGCCATACCAGAGTGATCAGAATGTCGATGGGCCATTCAAGTTCGGCGTACTCTTTGGTGGACGTAAAGCCCATGGGCAGCGTAATGGCGGCGGCTACGATGACCACCTGCCAGCCCCAAAAGCTGAAGGCAGCCAATTTGGGGAACGCCAGCACCGCGCTGCAAGTGCGCTGCACCACATAGTAGGAGGTGCCCATCAGCGCGGAACCGCCAAAGGCAAAAATGACCGCATTGGTATGCAGCGGCCGCAGACGACCAAAGCTCAGCCAGGGGATATTGAAGTTCAGGGCCGGCCACGCCAGTTGAGCAGCGATGAAGACGCCCACCGTCATGCCAACAATCCCCCAAACCACAGACATAACTGTGAATTGCCGAATAACTTTGTAGTTGTAATTCGGCGATGCGACAGCATTTTCCATGTGCGTTTCCTTCCGGTTTTTGTGCGAGTTAACTGTAACAGGCACAAACGCGATGCTTTTTGATGCAGATCAACCTGTGCAGAGAACCGCTCATGTATTGATCGGCAAGCCTTGGCGCCCGCCTCAGGTGGCAAATCTATAGCCACAAATGCCGTGCGGGAATATCTACATACTATTTCGTACTAAGTGTAATAGCGATAGCAGCGGGGGACTTCCAGGTAGGACATATTGACCCACCCCTTTTATGCCTTAATACACATACGCCTTGTTGGGAATAATTTACCGGGTGAGGTCAAGCAGCAGAGGGGATGTGTTAGGGGCATCGCGCATTTGCGTGGAAAACACCGATTGCGCGGGGTTAATTGAAGTGACCGTTCTCAGCGTCAGGCACGGGGTATCAGGCGTCGGGCTCGCCGCTTATTCGAGCGCTTCCCTCCTGCCATTGGCTTTTAAAGCGCCATGGCGGGTTTGCGGCCCAGACCAAGAACGAGGGCCGTAAGGGACGCCAAAAAGGTAACCGTCACAATGGCCGTGCCGAGTAAGCCGAACAACACTATGGCCCCCACGCCACGATATAGCTCTGTACCTTCACCGGGGATCAGCACCAGAGGCGCCAGACCGCACACCGTGGTGATAGTCGTCATCGCAATAGGGCGAAGCCGGGAAGCCACCGCGTCGCTAACGGCCTGGGCGGCAGGGTGCCCACCACGAATGTTGTTGGTGGCTTCATGGACAATCAGAATCGGATTATTCACTACGGTGCCCATCAGAATCAGAAAGCCCAACATGGTGATCATATCAAAGGGTTGGCTGATACCCGCCGCATTCATCAGCCATAGGCCAAGCAGGCCACTGGCAATCCCCAGTGGAATGGTGGTCATGATCAGTAGCGGGTAGCCCCAATGTTTGAAGATGCCGACCAGCAGCAAGTACACCAGAAGTAGGGCGACCACGTAGTTACCACTGAGGGCTGCCTGGGTGGCTTGAAGCTGGTCGCTAGCACCGGAAAGGCTGATGCTGATGGTGTCGGGAATTTCCCCGTTATCGCGCAGTTGCTGAACCATGCTCCGCACCTGAGCCACGCCACTTTCCAGCGGCACGGCGCGAGGAGGGATAATGTTCAGTGTCACGGTGCGCCGGCCGTTCACCCGTCGAACAACACTGGTATCAACGGTTTCTTCCAAATCGGCCAGGGACGACAGTGGCACGGTAGCGCCAATGGGCGTGTGCACTGGCAAGCCGGGCAGGTTGGCGAGTAACGGCGCGCTGCCAGTGCGATCGCTGTAGGCGTAGATATCAATCTTGTCGTCACCGAGGAAAAATTCATCCAAAAAAGCGCCATCGGTGAGCGCCGCCACGGTATAGCCAAGGTCACGGGTGGAGAAGCGGACTTCCGCCGCCCGGCTCCAAATGGGCCGCACTTCGATCAGCGGCTGCGCCAGTGACAGGCTGGCGGGTTGAGATTGGATGCGAGGATTGTCGAATACCGTTTCCGCTTCTCGATAGAGTGTTCTTGCGACGTCATAAATTTCAGCCAGATCCTTACCCGCTACATCTAGAGTTACGCTGCGGGTGCCGCCATCATTGCTGGATATGATCGAACCGCGCGCCGCGAAGGCGCGCATACCCGGGTATTGCCGGTAAACCTGGGTAATCCCGTCCATCATCGGTTCCATATGGTCCGGGTCCATAGGCTCAGCAATAATTCGCAGGTTTTCGGCGCTAACGCTCAGGTTTATGTATTTCAGTGGCGGCATGCTCAGCTCGCCGCGTTCGTAGGCTTGTGGGTCCTGGCCTACCAGCGGCAACAGCTCTGCCTCCACTTCATCAGCAATCGCCGCCATGGTTTCCAGGTTGTAGCCGGGAGGGGCGTTCATGCTGGCAAAGGTCTTCGGTTCTTCACCCTCAGGCAGATACTCCGCTGGTGGAGTGAGAAAAACCACGATAGCCGTGGCAATCAGGAGGGTAATACCCAGGGTTGCCAGTTGCCGGGGGCGGGTGGCCGATAACGTGGAGGCCCAGCGATTGATCGCCCGCATCCAGCGGCTATGTTCACCGTCGTGATCCATGACCGCGGAAAAATCCAGCCGGGCGGCGAGGGTAGGAATCACCGTCATGGCGACCAGCATGGACACCAGAATGGACGCTGAAACAGCGATGGCGATATCGGAATACAGCTGTCCGGCTTCTTCCTGAATAAAAACGACCGGCAGGAAAACGAGCACCGTGGTCATGGTGGAGGCAAATACTGCCGGCCACACCTTCTGGATGCCGTTGACTGCGGATCGAATCCGGTCCAAACCTTTGCGGCGCTCCATCTCGATGCTTTCCAGCACCACGATAGAGTTATCCAGCGTCATGCCAATGGCAAAAGCAATCCCGGCCATCGAAATCACATTGATGGTTCGGCCAGCCAGCAGCAGCCCAAGAAAGGCGGCAATGGTGCAGATTGGAATGCCAATCACGCCCACGGCAGTAATGCGAACTGAACGCAGGAACAGGAACATGACCAGGGTGGCGAACAGGGCACCGATACCCAGATTGATCCACACATTGGCTACGGAGGCTTCAACATACCGAACATCGTCAGACATTAACGACATGTCCATGCCGGCGGGCTTCAGCACTTCCTTCTTTACCAACGCCACCTGTTCCAGCATTGCTTGCTTGATATCAATCACGTTGGAGCCGGTTTCCCGGCGCACCGCCATCATGATGACCGGGTTGCCATTAAAGCGAGAAATCTGGCGAATGGGGAAATGATCCATGGCTACCGTGGCCACGTCTTGCAGCCGCACCAGCGAATCACCCTGGCGCTGGAGAATGAGTGCATTAAGCTCATCCAGGCTGTCGAAGCGACCCACGGTGCGAAGTAGATAGCGACGCTTGCCGCTATCCACTTCGCCGCCGGAGATATCCTGATTGCGTTCGCGCAACGCATCACGCACGTCCACCACGGTGAGGCCGAACTGGGCTAGAGCCTGCGCGTCCAGCATCACCTGGATTTGACGTTCAGCACCGCCACGCATTTCCACCATGGATACGCCTTCCACACTCTCCATGCGTGGCCGGACTTCGTCATCCAGGAAATCGCGCATCATATCCATATCCAGCCCGCGGGGATTGCCCGGCTCTGGATAGACACTGAAATACATGAAGGAATTACTGGAGAAAGATGACGACAGTATCTGTGGTTGATCCACGGTGTCTGGATAGGCCGGCACTTGGCTGAGCGCGTTATTCACCCGAATCAAGGCATCGGTAATATCCACGCCGAAGGGAAATTCCAGCTCAATTTCGGCTTCACCACTGTAGGCGGTGGCCGTCAGCCGGCGAAGGTTGGGCAGGTTTCGCAGGTATTCTTCCTGCTCGATCAAGATTTCCTTTTCCACATCCTGGGGCGTAGCCCCGGACCAGCGCGTCAACACGCTAATGGTGCGAACTTCCAGATCAGGAATCATCTGTACAGGAATGCGTAGGGCGGCAAGCACGCCAAGCAGGGTGATGATCAGAACGATCACCGTCATCAAAGTCCCATTACGCACAATCCGTTCAAACATCAGCGGGTCACCTGAACACGGTCACCATCGCGCAAGCCTTCATTGCCACGAATAACGACCTGATCACCCTCACTGAGGCCATCCAGAACAATCACCGGATCAGACTGACCGGGGCGTACTTTAATGGCGCGTCGCTGAGCAATGGCTTCGCCATTCTCGGTTACCACTCGCCACACCGACACATTGCCCTGAACATCCCGGAGCAGGGCGTCGCGAGGCACCACCGGCTCGGCATTGGGGGACTGAATCGCTAAATTACCGAATACCGACATGCCGGGGGTTAGGCCTTTTGCGTCAAGGCTTGCGCGCAATGTAAAGGTACGTGCCGTCGGGTCGTTAACCGGCACGATGGCGGTGATGGTCCCTGCCATGCCCTGTTCAGAGCGCTGAGTGCCGGTATCTTCTTGGCGAATAGTCAGCGGTGTCTGCATGTCGATTTGGCTGTAATAACGCTGGGGTACCGCGAAATCCGCATGCAATGCCTGCGTGCCAACCAGCTCTAACACCGGCGTACCCGGCACAACCCATTCCCCCACTTCCGAGAGCTTGGCACTGATCACCCCGGCAAAGGGGGCTGACAATGTATGGCGTTTAAGCAGTGCCCGCTGGCGTGCAACTTCCGCCTGGCTGGCCGCGAGTGACGCCTTGGCAACCTCGACTTCAGCTTCAAGGCTGCGAATTTCACTGGCCGCAATACTCCGCTTTAGGCTACTCGCTTCATTGAGACGCCGGTTACCATCATTCAACATCGCTTGCTGCTGCTGGTAGATCGCTTGTGCCTGCTGCAGTGCGAGCCGGGTTAGTTCCGAATCGAGCTCCAGCAATACAGCGCCAGCCTCAACACTATCGCCGATATCCGCTTTTACACGGCTAACCAACCCAGAAACCGACGCGGAGAGCCGAGCAGTCTGGTCCGCGGACAAGGTGCCATTAATCAACAATTCGCGGACAGGCTGTTTCATTTCAACGCTAGCCACGGTGACAGGTGTGGCGGATAGAGCCAGTGGCGGTAGGACAAGCAGAGAGAGCAATAACACGCGCAGAACGGGCATAGAGATGTGTAACCCCAGAAATGAATAAACAAGCCGAACAGAAGGATTTAACGTTTCTATACGCGTAGATGCAAATCCGAATCGTTTATTGTTAGATAGCCTTACCGCTCTTTCATCACAGATTTGCCCGGTTAGCTTCCGACGGCTAGGTGCAGATCGGCACCAAGGGGTTGATGACGATCCATGGTGAGCACCCGCTCCATACCCGCCCACATTTACCTCTCCGACAAACGACCCTGGACAATCAGCACTCCACCACGACCTTCCCGGTGGCCTGGCCACGGGTCAAACGGTCGTAGGCAAGATCTACCTCATTGAGGTTGAATCGTTGCTCGTCAAGAAGCGGGAAGAGCGCGCCTTCATCAACAATGGTGGCTAGCTTTGTCAAAATCTGCCCATGGGCTTCACGATGGTGGTCATGCAGCATCGGTATTAGCATAAAGACCACGTGGATGGATAACCCTTTGAAATGAGCCGGATTAAGATCCAGCTCCAGCATGGCAACAGTGGTTACAACCTGGCCATTCAACGCGGCAGCGTCAAAACTATTTGCCATATTGGTGCCACCCACGGAATCGAATACCACATCAAAACCCGCTCCGTCGGTGTGTGCAGCCACATAATCAGCCACGGCGGCTTTCTTGTAATCCACCGGCGTTGCACCGTAGCCACGGACAATGTCAAACGCCTTGTCGCCGGACACGGTAGTGAACACTTTGGCACCGAAGTGCTTACCCAGCTGCACAGCCACATGACCCACACCACCGGTACCCCCATGAACCAGCAGAGTCTGCCCGGCGCTGGCGCCGGCACGCTGCAGCCCTTCGTAGGCGGTTATACCAACCAAGGGCAGGGCGGCGGCTTCGCGCATGGACAAGCGTTTTGGCTTGTGGGCAACCAGGCGAGCATCCGCCGGAATGTATTCAGCCAAAGCGCCTTGTAAATCCGCCAGACCACCAGCGCAGCCGTAGACTTCATCACCTGAGGTAAAGCTGGTGACTCCGGCACCGACAGACTCAATGGTTCCGGCAAAATCCATACCCAAAACAGCGGGAAGCTCGGGCGAGAGGGGAAACAAATCGGCGCCCATCTGCCGAATCATGGTGTCCACGGTATTAACACTGGTAGCCGCCACGCGGACGATTACTTGCCCGGGCAGGGCTTGCGGGGTATCGATTTGCGCCTGTTCAAACTTGGCTGTCGCGCCATATTGATTGAGAACCATCGCTTTCATGTCTTGCTCCAACTGTCTGGGGAAGTTTGCTGTTACGTTGGAGCCACTTTATTATTTCATTTTCTAGTAAAAAATGGGTGATATTAGGTTTCAGTATTCGGATTATGGATATAAACAATGGACACAGAAGGCATTAAGCTCTTTGTTCTCGCCGCAGAAAAGCTCAATATCAGTGCCGCAGGCCGCGAGCTGGGCATGCCTGCGGCGGTGGCCAGCGCCAAGCTGGCAAAGCTCGAAAAGACCGTTGGTGCCGATTTATTAAAGCGCACCACACGCAAAGTGGCACTGTCCGTAGAGGGCGCAGACTTCCTGCCCTATGCCCGCGAAATTCTGGCTCAAGAGAACGCAGCACTGGCGGCGCTGGGGTACGGTAACGAAACGGTTTCCGGCAACCTGCGATTCACCGCACCCAGCACCTTCGCACAGCAGTTCATTGTGCCGCTAATCCCTGATTTTCTGGCACTGTACCCGGGGATTAGCCTGGATTTGCGGCTGTCCGACATGGAGCTGGACCTGATACAGGGCAGCTTTGATTTGGCATTACGCAATGCGGTTTTGCCAGAAAGTAATCTACACGCACGTAAGCTCGCAGAGGATCAACGAATACTTTGCGCTTCATCAGAATACCTCGATAGCCATGGCATACCCGTTAGGCCAGATGATCTGCTGAATCACCAATTGATAGCGTTCAAATCTGCATCCACCATCAAATTGATCGGAGCCGGTGGGAAGAGTGGTGAGTTTAATACACGCGGCCCTGGACACCGACTAACTATAGATGACGGGCTCAGCTATAAAATCGCCACGCACTGCGGTGCCGGTATTGCGATACATTCGTTGTGGAGTGTTCATAAGGAGCTGGCCGACGGCAGCCTGGTGCAGGTGCTACCAGAATATCGAATGGATGCAGAACCCGCATTGTGGTTGGTATATCCCAAATCCAACGTGCTAACGGCTAAGGTGAGGGTGTTTATCGATTTCTTGATAGAACGCATTGGCCTGAATCCGCCGTGGCTGAGTTAAAGTAAGTGCATAAATAACTACGCATAATGTATATTATGTTAAATATGGTAATTATTAGAACGCAGCTTGGAAAGATCTAGTGCATGTGGTCGTAAAGGCCCTGTAATGGACGAAAGACCAGAGCGTGTGTTTCTTGCAGTAGATCAAGAAACCTCAATTTCTGTCCCTACTGACGTATTTGATAGGGCTGCTGTAGCTTGGGTCAATCAAAGCAAGAAAGCTTTAGGGGAAGATTTGCGCGGGGTATAAGATCACCACCACATCTGCTTCTAGCCCTTTTAAAAGAAGCGTGCGGCCAACTGCCTTATCCACAAGACCTTCCAAGTCCACTTTTTCTACCGCTGTTGCGTCTCGCTTGTTAGCTTGTAACGACTATTCGCATTTATATAGGGTCACCAATTATTAAAACCGCCCCACCCCGCTCTGGTGGTTGAGTTCTCGCGGCAAACAACTGCTACTTTACGGCAGCACTAGCGTTGATTTTGATCCATTCAACTTGGGAAGGGGCTGTTCGCAAATCGACTGCTTTATTTGCTTTTAGCCTGTTCTTAGATGCAAGGAGCCAGGTCCCAAGAGACTGACATCCTGCCCGATTCCATCGCCAAGACGTTTTTAACGAGGCGACTTCTGGGAAGTGAGTTAAAACATCGGAACTCCAATCGACCAAGATATTTCCACGGATGCAAAGATAGTAACCAGGCGAACATGGCGAGGCTTGCGGCGGCTGGTAGCAACACCCATCCGGGAGCGGATTTTTTTAGCCACAAATACGGCAGGTAACAACCGACGATTTCGGTCACAGCTGTGAGGATGAATAATCCCAGGGTGTAGAGAGCCAACATGATTTCGCTCTTCTAGTGATGATCGCCAGCAGATAAACGCTGGTCAGAGGAATCTCGACAGAATTCTGCCGGTAGTTCAATTTCGATGGTCGTGTGAGCCAGTTGGTATGGCTCAAGTGCATCGGCCACCGCTATCTTGGTGGCGAGGTATTGCTCCAACGGGAAAGAATCCCTCATCACCAAATGCACCGTTAAAACATGGCGCTCTCCATCTAGGGACCAGAGGTGTTGATGGTGAACCTCGCTTATATGTTCAATGCCGAGCAGCGTTCGCCGAATCTCATCATGCAGCGCCGGGTCTGGTACCGCCTGGATAAAAAGTTTGCCGGTGGCCCAGAGGTTGCGGATTACATTTACCAGAATAAACAGGGTAAAACCGATGGACAGCAATGGGTCAAGGATGGGCCAGTCCACGAATTGCAAAATGATCGAGACGATCAGCACCGCGACCCAGCCCAGGACATCTTCTAGTAAGTGCCAATTGAGCACTTTTTCGTTCAGTGACTTCCCTTTGCTCAGACGGTAGGCGGCGAACCCATTGACTGTAACCCCTAACAGGGCCAACGCGAGCATTCCTTCGGTAACTGGCATGACCGGGTCGGCCAGACGAGGGATCGCTTCACTGAGCACCCACAGCGACCCGCCCACCAAGACCAATCCGTTGATCAAGGCACCGAACAACGATAGCCTGCGATAGCCATAGGTAAATTCCCGGGTAGCCGCTTTACGTCCCTGCCGGTTCAGGAACCAGGCACTGCCTATGGCCAGGCTATCGCCCAGGTCATGCACCGCATCGGCCAGGATGGCCGTGCTGTTAGTCAACAAACCCCCAACAAACTCGATGAGGGTAAACCCCACATTGAGAAAGAATACCAGGCCAAGACGTCTGGAACTGGTGTCGTCTGAATGATTGTGCGCGTGATCATGGTGCCGCATTCATCTTACCTCGTTATAATGGTTAAACGGTTAAACGGTTAAACGTGCATAGACGTATCCGGGGGTCAGTCATATCAAGGCCACAAATTAATGCCAAATTGGCGTAGCAGCAGCGCGAAGATGCCGAAGCAAATCGCGGTAACCGCGCAGCTGACAAGCAGCGCTGGCCAGAAACCTAATCGGCCTAACAGTAATGGAAAACTTAGAAACATCGGCAATGTCGGCAGCACATACCAGAGGGTATACCAGGCATGCCGGGCGATTTTCTCGTGAGGCTGATTTTCCACGTGCAGCCAAATCAGCACCAGAATGGTCACCAAAGGCAGTGCCGCCACCAGGGCGCCTAACTTGTCACTGCGCCTTGCAACCTCCGACACCACCACCACGATGGCAGCGGTAATCAGATATTTGGTGATAAGCCATTGCCATGTCATAAATGTCGCTACTCCAAACCGTCAAACTCACCCGTAAAATTCACATCGTAAACTTTCCCGTCGCTGGATATGAGCACGTAAAGTGTTTTTGCCTCAGTCGCATTGGCCACCGAGATGATGAAATAACCACTGCCTTTCTTATGGATCTTCATAGCGGTAGCTGACGTTGTCTTCCAGTTTTCAGGCAGTTTTCCAAAGCCCAGTCCGACATCCTTGTCTGCCAACTGGAAGGTCGTGTCTTTGGCGAGCTGAAGCGCCGACGCTTCCGAAATCGGCTCGTGAGCGTGATCACTGTGTGCAAAAGCCTGCTGAAAACCGGCCAATAGAATAAGCGTAAAAATGGCAGCGAAAAATTTCATAATGGTATTCCCACAAAAGTTAACAAGATTAATGCGCGTGTGGCTCGCCACCCTCGTGGCGATGGACTTCGGGTTCTTCGGGCTGCGGGTCAGCGGACGGGGCTCCGAGCTCAAGGTTTCTCGGGTAGTTCGACAGAGGTGCTTTGTTATCTTCCATGTCCTCGTGGACATGCTGGTGGTCGTCCCGGTTGAGGGGGAAATCATCCGGATACTGCGTGTGCTGGAATCCATGTAGCTGCATCAGCAGCAACAGGCCACCGGTAAGCATTATCGCCACGTTCGAGGCTTTGCTGAAGCGCCCAAATGACGGGGTTTTTCGCCACACCATGAGCAGGGCCAGCATAATGCTCAAGGCCACAATCTGGCCTAACTCGACGCCGACATTGAACGACAATATCTTGAGTACCAGGCCATCGTGCCCCAGCGGCAACTGCTGAAGCCGAGTGGACAGGCCAAACCCGTGAATCAAACCAAAGGCAAACACCATCCAGGTTAGGTTCGGGGATTTCATTTGCAAGTGCTTCTGAAAGCCGCCGAGGTTGTCGAAGGCTTTGTAACAGACCGTTAGCGCAATCACCGCATCGATCAGGTAGTAATTGGCGGTAATGCCAAACAGTGTGGCGAACACCAGGGTAATGGAATGGCCGACGGTGAAGGCGGTAATGAACTTGATGATTTCGCCAAAGCGCGTCAAAAAAAACATAACGCCGAACAGAAACAGCAAATGATCATAGCCACTCAGCATATGGGTGGCGCCCAACCGGATGTACTCCAGATAGCCCGCATTGAGTATCCGGGCCTGGTCTTCCGCCGACATGCCATGTGCCCAGGCCGAGGCACTAGCAAAAGACGCAATGGCGACAAATAAGAATTTAATCATAATGTATTCAACCTTGGTGATGATCGAGTCGATCACACCTGATTATGGAATTGAGTGACGGTCGCACCCACAGTTGCACTTCGCCCGCCAGGGTTTCGCTGCGGAAACAGGCTCCGGGCGTGCCCGAAGCCTGTTCAAGCCTGCTATGTTTTCGCTTTCTTGCGATGCAACAGCGCGTACAGCACCGGGAGCACAAACAGCGTCAACAAAGTCGAGGAGATGATTCCCCCGATCACCACGGTCGCCAACGGTCGCTGTACTTCCGCGCCAGTACCGGTGTTGAGCGCCATGGGCACAAAGCCGAGGCTCGCCACCAGGGCCGTCATCAAAACTGGCCGCAGGCGAACCAGCGCTCCTTCCACAATCGCCGTGATGAGATCCCCTTGTTCCCGCCACAAGTCGCGAATGAAGGCGACCATCACTAAACCATTGAGCACCGCCACGCCAGAGAGCGCGATAAAGCCCACGCCTGCCGAGATCGACAGCGGCATGTCCCGCAACCACAGCGACAATACCCCGCCAGTCAGCGCAAGCGGTACGCCGGTGAAAATAATTAACGCGTCTTTCACCGAACCAAACGCCATAATCAGCAGGCCAATGATGATCGCCAGGGTAATGGGTACAACAAGGGCGAGACGCGCACTGGCCGATTGCAGTTGCTCAAAGGTTCCGCCGTAATCCAGCCAATACCCATCTGGCAAATCCACCTGCTGTGCGATCCGCCCCTGTGCTTCCTCGACAAATCCGCCTAGGTCGCGGTCCCGCACGTTGGCAGTGACCACCACCCGGCGCTTGCCATTTTCCCGGCTGATCTGGTTGGGCGCCGGTGCCAGCTCCAGCTCCGCCACTTCCGATAACGGCACATAGCCTCCGTCCGGCAAGGGAATGGGTAAAAAGGCCAGGCGATCAATATCGCGCCTTACTGTTTCCGGCAGGCGTACCACCAACTCAAAGCGACGGTCGCCCTCGTAAATCAACCCGGCGTTTTCACCACCGATTCCGGTCGCCACCAGTGTTTGCAAGTCTTCGACATTCAGGCCATAGCGCGACAGCATCATGCGCTTGGGATGGACCGACAACATGGGCAACCCTGTGACCTGCTCGACCTGGATATCGGCCGCACCATCAATGGTTTCTAACACCGCCTGAACGGCTTGCGCCGATGCCAGCAGCTGATCCATATCATCGCCAAACACCTTGATCCCAAGATCGGCCCGCACCCCGGAAATCAGCTCGTTAAAGCGCATCTCAATGGGCTGGGTGAACTCGTATTTGTTGCCAGGCAGTTGGGTCACAACGTCCTCCATTTCAGCCACCAGCATATCCTTCGTCTTGTCGGGATTGGGCCACTGGTCGCGAGGCTTGAGGACGACAAAGTTATCCGCCACGCTGGGGGGCATGGGGTCGGTGGCCACTTCCGGCGTGCCGATCTTGGCGAACACCTTGTCCACTTCCGGGAACGCCTTCAGCCGTTCTTCCAGCTGCGCCTGCATCTCGATGGATTGCTCCAGTCCTGTGCCTGGAATACGCAGGGCGTGCAACGCAATATCCCCTTCGTCGAGCTGCGGAATAAATTCCGAACCCAGGGTGGTTGCCAGCCAGACACAGACCACCACCAGTGAGCTCGCCGATCCCAACACCAGCCAACGAAACTTCATGGCAGCCAGCAAAGCCGGCTTGTACAGCGATTTGGCGCTGCTGATCACCGGGCTTTCTTTTTCGCTGATCTTGCCCCCCATAAATACCGCTACAGCAGCCGGCACCACGGTCAACGACAGCGCCATGGCGGACAGCAGCGCCATTACCACAGTGGCAGCCATGGGGTGGAACATCTTGCCCTCAACACCGGTGAGCGAAAAGATTGGCAAATACACCACGGTAATGATGGCGACGCCGAACAAGCTTGGACGAATGACTTCGTTGGTAGCCTCATATACTAACTGAAGCCGTTCCCGCAATGGCAGCTGACCATTGTCCTGAGATTGTGAGTGTTGGGCCTGGGATAACCGCCGAATACAGTTCTCGACAATGATCACGGCGCCGTCGACGATCAGGCCAAAATCCAAGGCGCCGAGGCTCATCAGATTGGCCGACACGCCCGATTTCACCATGCCAGTTATGGTGGCGAGCATGGACAAGGGAATGACTGCCGCGGTAATCAAGGCCGCGCGCAGGTTGCCCAATAACAGAAACAGTACCACGATCACCAGCAACGCCCCTTCGAGCAGGTTCTTCTCCACCGTGGCGATGGCTTTGTCCACAAGGGTTGTGCGATCGTAAACCGCCTCCACCTTGACCCCTGCGGGGAGCGAGGGCTGAACGGCCTCTAGTTTTTCGGCCACGGCCTTCGCGACGGAGCGGGAATTTTCTCCCACCAGCATCATGGCCGTGCCCATCACTGTTTCCTTGCCGTCGCGGGTGGCGGCTCCCGTGCGCAGCTGCTTGCCAATGGCCACTTCGGCCACATCACTGACTTTCACCGGTGCTTTGTGGCGGTTGGTAATGACCACCTGCTCAATCTCGGCAATGGACGCTAGTTGCCCAGGTGAGCGCACCAATAGCTGTTGTCCGTTTCGCTCGATATAGCCGGCGCCACGATTGACATTGTTGGCCTCGAGGGCTTCCAACAATTCATCCATGGTGACGCCAAATTGCAGTAACTTTTGTGGTGAGGGCGTGACGTGGTACTGCTTGTCGTAGCCACCGATGGTGTTTATCTCGATCACTCCCGGCACCTGCGCCAGTTGCGGCTTAATGATCCAGTCCTGAATTTCTCGCAATGCTGTGGCATCTAAAGGATTACCGTCAGCTTGGGTGGCGCCGGGCAAGGCTTCCACGGTATACATCAAAATTTCGCCCAGGCCAGTCGCGATCGGCCCCATTTCAGGTTCCAGACCAGGTGGCAGGACATTTTTGATGGAGCCGAGGCGCTCATCGATCAGGTTGCGAGCGAAATAGATGTCCGTACCTTCCTTGAACACCACCGTCACTTGGGATAAGCCATAACGGGATATTGAGCGGGTATAGGACAAATTAGGCAAGCCGTAAAGGGCCGTTTCCACCGGGAAGGTGATGCGCTGTTCTGCCTCCAAGGGCGAATATCCTGACGCCTCGGTATTGATCTGCACCTGGACGTTGGTAATGTCCGGCACCGCATCGATGGGCAGGCGCTGAAAGCTCCACAAGCCCACACCAATGAGCACTAGAATAAAGGATAAGGTTAAAAACCGCCGCTCTACCGAGAAGCGTAAGATGGCATTGATCATCATAGTCTCCTGGGTTAGTGGTCGTGGGATGCGTCAGATTTTTCGATATCGGCCTTGATTAAATAGCTGTTATCCACCACATAACGATCACCCACCTGCAGTCCATCCAACACTTCGGTCAAGGTGCCGTCACTGCGGCCAAGTTCCAGAGGGCGAATCTCATAGGTGTCGTCCACCTGAATAAACACCACGCTCCAGTCACGAAAGGACTGCAGTGCACGGTTTTCCACGGCCAGTGGCACCTCAGAGGTCTCTACCACTATGTCCCCCGCCACCAGCAAACCGGGGCTCAGCGTGCCAGCGGGGTTATCCACTTCCACACGGGCCAGGGTATAGGGAGCATTGCCCGGCGAAGGCAGTAAGTGACTGATGCTAGCCCGTTGATCAAAGCCCTCGGCTTGCAGGCGAACTTTCTGACCGACCGCCACCTCGGTGCGCTGACCCGGAAACACCCGAAGCTCTGCCCACAAGGTCGTTAAATCGGCAATCGCAAACAATGGTTGCTCACCGGCGACTTCGCCCACACTAATTTGGCGCTCGGTCACCACGCCATCTATGGGTGAGCGCAGGTCATAGGTTTTGAGACTTTCGTTGGACTCCACTTTTGCCAGCCGATCACCTTTGGCGACACGGTCCCCCAAACGAACGTTGACTTTGGTGATGACGCCGGGAAAGCGAGCGCGCACCCGCGCGATCTGTTCCGGTGCGATGGTCAGTTGCCCGTAGGTGGTCAGCGTTCGCTCAATTGAGCCCGGACCGGCCTCAGTAGCTTGAATTCCGGCCTTTTCAGCAATGTCGGCCGCAATGCGAGTACGACCTTCGTGGGACTCCCACTGCCACTGGTATTGTTTACCGTTCAATGCAAGCGTGACGTCCACATCAAAAGAATGAGGTTCGGTCACCACCCCGTCACCCAGCCAATAGTCTCCCTGAAAGACAAAATCGAAGGTATCCACTTGCCCACCCAAGCGGGTGAGTTGGACGTTGAGGTCAACACCGTCGGTAATGGGCTTACCGCCCTTCGTTACCCAGGCACGGTATTCCGGGGGAACACCTTGCTCGAAAATCTGCAGCTCAACGAGAGTGTCGTCCTGCGTCAATAACAACCCGCCATGGGGCCCCTTGGTCTCGGGCGCGGTTGATTGCGCTTCTTTGTCGTTATTGTACGTATCTTCGGCGGCGTGGAGAGGCGTGATGGCCAGACAGGTGGCCACCAGTATCCAGTAGAGTGGTTTTATCAATTGCATGGTTCAATCATCCTGTGTTTGGTTAGCAGGCGTGGCCTGGCCTTGGGTCATGGGCTGCGCCGTAAGCTGTTCGATAAGCGCCTGGTTGAGCAGCGCCGTGGTGGCTGCTTCAACGAGTGCCTCGCGGGCCGAGAGCAGTTCGCGCTGTGCGGCGGTCCACTCCACGTAGCTGTAGCGGCCGCGTTCATAGGCTTGTTGGGTAAGATCGAGCGCCTGGGTTAAATCGGGCAGCACTGCATCACGCAGCTGCTCAACGGCGGCAATGCTTTGTTGGCGGGTGTGGTAGGCTTCGAACAACAGGGAGTGCAGTTGCAGTAGCGCGCTCTGTTGGCGGTATTCCACCTCGTCACGCGCCGCGGTGGCGGCTTGCACTTCTCCACGATTCCGGCGACCGGCAAACAGTGGCATTGACACCCCGGCCACCAGCGCGGTATCGCCCGTTTCCTCAAAACGGCGGGCGCCGACCTGCCAGCGAATATCACTTTCGGATTGACTTTTAGCTAACTGGATCTCGGCATCGCGCATCCGTCGCTCGCTTGCGTAAACTCGGAGCATCGGACTGTCACTGGCCAGCTGGTACAGCACCTCGAAACGCTCGCCAAGCTCGAATCGGAACAGGTCTCCCTGCAACCGCTGAAAATCCACCCGCGTTTCGCTCCATAGTGAGGCCAGCGCCATCTTTCGCTTCTCGTACTCCGTTTGCAGCGCGTTGTGGGCAATCCGGCTCTGGGTAAGAGCGGCCTTGGCACGCAGAACTTCGGCCTCTGGTGCGGCGCCCTGCTTTGCACGGCGGGTAACGGTGTTAAAGGTGGCTTCGCTCAATTCCACTGCCCGAGCGGATAAATCAAGCTTTTCCTGCAGAGCCAAGGTGGCGACATAGCGCTGCGTCACCTGACCCAACAAATCCAGAGTCTCAGCTTCACGTTCGGCCTCCATCAGATCATAGCGGGAGCTCACGGCGCCTGTGCGAGCCCGGCGTTTGCCTCCCAGCTCAATGACTGAGGATAGCGACAGGGTGTAATCAGCTCTGTCGACTCCCTGCAGAGCACCGCTACCGAGTATATTCTCCACCTCCAGGCCCGCTTCATAGGCCGGTGCCTGATCGGCCGTAAGGCTTTTTCCCTCAAGCCCCTGCAGGCGAAAGTCGAATACCCGCAGACTGGGGTTTTGCGCCACCGTCCGGGACAGGGCGTCGGTAAGGGTGAGTGGTGTCTCTTCGGCGTGGGCAACGGAAACGTTGAGCGCCAGCACGAGTAGATACAAAGAATGGATATAAATCTGGCGCGGCGTTATACGCCGCCCAATGCTCATGGGCTTGCAAATAAGCATGCAACCTCTCCTACGAAGGTCTAATAAATAAAAGATGTTTCCTGAACGGAATGAATCGTAGGATTAGGCTATGGGAGGGCGGAACAAGGAGGGTGGAATGACTGAAGTATGACTGGCTTGATAGTCGGACAAGCCCTGACCTGCGGACAAAATGGAAATATTTGATGCGGCGCTCACCAGCACCATATGACAGTGGGAATGGTTTTGATGGCAATGATCGGACACGTGATCCCGCGAAGGGTCGGATGAGGAAGACTCCTCCATTCCCAGAGTGACCGAGTTAAGGACGAGGTCTTCATGAGCGTGATCAAGCGTAGCAGGATAATGAGGTCGACTGGTATCGCCAATAGCTGCCAGTGACTGCAGAGCAATCACCAATGCTAACAAGACTGTTAACCAACGATTCATTATCAAAACAGACCGACTCATAGAACGAGTGCTGGATACTAACAATAAAGAGCGAGAATCAAAAGCACATTATCCCATTCAAATTTAAATTGCGATTACAAGCCTATGGAGGATCCGTTAGGGGGATAAGATGGGGAGAGATACTATCTTTTCCATCAATTTCACCGTCTCGGTGTTGGATAATTGCTGACCTTCTTCAAGGTATTTCCCTACCTTGGTGTCACTCTGCCAGCTTTCCTGATTAAAATTTATCCGTTTCCGTGCTGCCACTTGTGGCTGCTCCGCTCCGGCGAAAAGTCGAACTAGCAGGCCTTATTCAGGAGCAGCTTAAGAACTCCAGGGCTCGCTGTAATCAAGGGGCAAACAGTTGGCTAGAACAGGGGGATGTCACTTGAAGTCATGGAAATAGCGAATAAAAAAGATTTTTTATAACCAATTAGTTATTGGTGAAGTTGCTAAATTCAACACTTTTAACGACCAGACCTCACATGGAACTGACTGATCGATCGGCAACAGATCATTCGGCCAATGCCAACGCTGGAGCAGATGCTGGAAACTTGCACGCCAGAGAATATGGCACTAATTAGTGAAGACCCCCAATGGCTTAGCATTGATGGAGGGGCTGCGCCGCACACAGTTGACACAATAATGCTACTCCATTGATCATTATCATAAAATACATTGATTGGTGTGCATACATGTTAAATAGGATAATTATTAGAACTACGTACGCACGCTCCGTTGCCGCTGGCTGAGTAACTAAGATCCAAACTATTCACAGTGGTCGTTCTCCTGCATTTTTTACACAACTCTGCACCTGCGATCTGAATTCAAACGGAGAAAGATGGATCAGTATTGACCGTTGATGAACTATCGCACACAGCGGTAGTTAGAGGTAAGCAAGGATACTGGCGCGGAGCGCCACTCCCGCTCATTCCGTTAGGCGACACACTGGATGCTCCAAGGCATGTTACGGCAACGCAGAAAGGAACGCGGACACTGCTTCCAACACTCCCTGCTCCTGCTCGCGATGCGGCACATGCCCGCATCGCTCAAGCATCACGACCTCCGCTGGTCCTGCTGACATGCGTTCCAACCGAGCAGGATGTGCCATGGAGCCGAACTCATCGTTATCGCCATGCAGGCAAAGCAGTGGGCAGGTAACACGCTCCAGCTCCGCATCCAGATTCCACTCGGCGAAGGCTGGTGACAACCAGGTGTCAATCCAGGCATGCAGAACCCAGTCAGCCTTTTCGCCATGGTATTTCTGCAACCGCGCCCGCTGAGCGGCATCCTCAAATGCCACTTGTGCATCGCGGATCCCCGCTAGGGTTTGCGCCTCCACCATGGCCTGGGCTGACTCGGTAATGACAGCCACACACCGCTGCCCCAGCGAAGCTGCCGCCGCCACGGCCATACCGCCGCCAACGCTGTGACCGAGTAACACCACCTGTGGCAATGCCAGTGCTGACATAAGGGAGTCAATCGCCACGGCTTCGTCTTCCACAAAACTGAGGGGTAGAGATCCGTCACGCTTTGGCGATGCGCCAAAACCTACTCTGTCATAGGCTATCACCGTGCGGCCACAGGCCTGCGCCAGCGCCGCAGGGAACTCCCGCCATAAAGCAACACAGCCTAAAGAGTCGTGTAGCAATACGACAGGCGCCCTGTCACCCTCCACTGGCCATATCTTCACATTCAATGGCCCTACGGAGGTGGCAATCTGGTTATCAATCATTATTTTTCCCTAACTAAATAGCCTCTTGAGGCCATAACGCTGAAATGACTGGCGCAGTATTCACGAAATACCTGAAGTTTCAACTATCACCAAATAGGCAAACCCCTAGTCCATTTAGGCTCTCTTTATCTGCTTAGCGTTACGCTGTCGCCACAGAAAAAGCTGGGCTATGAGCCTCTACGCGGTCACTGTTTTATCCGCATCGTACCGCTGCTTGAACAGCACCTCGCCCTCGGCGCTGGATGACGTGTGCACATAGTCAGCCCCGGCGGAGAACCTGTTCTTTGCGAAGATGCCCAGCCCAGCGCTATTGAAGGCAGCCCGATCCAGCGCTCAGCCGAGGATTGACGGGTCTTCCATGCCCTCGATGCACACCCTTGTCACGTCCGTCAACGCTTCAAGAGCGGACTATCCGGATTGCTGCTTATCGCCCGCGACTTTCTGCCCAGCGTCCTCCACTACGAGGATAAAGCCGTGCTGGGGCTGTACAGGAGTGGCTTGAAAACGAGCATGATCAGATGCAGCCCCTCAGTGAGCCGGCCAAACGCTTTGGCTTCAGCGAAGGCAGTCCTGCAAGGAAGGCACGCCAGCCCGGGTGTTGTTCCTATGGTGGGTGACTCGACTATTGCAGCCGCAAGTCTGGCGGGCCTGGCTTATCTGGTGTTGCTGGTGCTGTTCTGTGGCTGGTTGATGACCACCCTTGGCTCAGAATTTATTCCGCAACTGGACGAAGGCGACATTGCCATGCACGCCCTTCGCATACCCGGCACCGGTATCGAGCAATCTGTAGACATGCAGATCATGCTCGATGAGCGCTTAAAGCATATCGAAGAAATCGACAAACTGGTTTCACGGATCGGCACACCGGAAGTGGCCAACGACCCGATGCCGCCGAATGTGTCGGATAACTTCCTGATCCTGAAACCCAAAGATCAATGGCCGGATCCAGGAAAAAGCAAAGAGGCGTTGATTCAGGAACTGTCCAGCGCAGTCCTGGACGTACCCGGCAATAACTTCGAGTTTACCCAACCCATTGAAATGCGCTTTAACGAGCTTATTTCCGGTGTGCGAGCCGATCTTGGCATCAAGGTTTTTGGTGATGATCTGGATACCTTGCGCGAAACCGCCAATGCCATCATGCAGCAGGTACAGTCGATACCTGGTGCCGCCGATGTACGGGTTGAACAGGTGACCGGTCAACCCATGCTCACCGTTGTTCCCGATCGAGAAGCCCTTGGCCGCTATGGTATTACCGTGGATGAGGTGCAACATCTGGTTGCCGCCGGTATTGGTGGCGAACAGGTAGGACTGATTTACGAAGGAGATCGGCGCTTCAAACTGATGGTGCGGCTGCCAGAATCACTGCGCCAGGACGTGAACCGTCTACAGCGGCTCCCTGTGTCGCTGCCAGATGGCGGCTACATTCCGCTAAACGAAGTCGCACGGCTGGAAATAAAACCGGCTCCGGCACAAATCAGTCGGGAAAACGGTAAACGCCGAGTGGTGGTCACCGCCAATGTTCGCGACCGGGATCTGGGCAGTTTTGTGCAAGCGGTCCAGCAACGCATTAGCGAGCGCGTAGACCTTCCCAGCGGCTACTGGCTGGACTTTGGCGGCACCTTTGAGCAGCTGGAATCCGCCAGTCAGCGCTTGTCGCTGGTGGTGCCGGTGACACTGGCGATCATCATCGGCTTGTTAATAATGGCGTTTGGATCGGTTCGCGATTCACTGATTATTTTCACAGGGGTGCCGTTGGCCCTGACCGGGGGCGTTCTTGCGCTATGGCTGCGAGGGATGCCGCTATCGATCTCAGCCGGAGTGGGCTTTATTGCCCTGTCGGGTGTGGCCGTACTTAATGGCTTGGTGATGGTGGCCTTTATTCGTGATCTCTGGCAGCAAGGCAATGACCTGCGCCATGCGGTGATCGAAGGTGCGCTGGTCCGGTTGCGCCCGGTGTTGATGACCGCCCTGGTGGCGGGTCTCGGCTTTGTGCCCATGGCGCTCAATACCGGCACCGGCGCAGAAGTGCAGCGGCCACTGGCAACGGTGGTTATCGGAGGGATTATTTCTTCAACGCTGCTGACCCTACTGCTGCTCCCGGTGCTCTATCATTGGGTGCACAGCAAACAGATAAAGATTGAGCAGTGACAGTAACGTGGTGGGGCTCAACTCAAACGCATTGAGCCCCAGTTTACCGATGAGAGGCTGAGCGAAGGAATGTGACATGCCTTCGCCGTAGCGCCAAAGGCTTCTCAAAGCGAGGGCAAGGGGTTATTTGCTCATTTGCTCAGCTGTCGCATGGCTTTCTCAAGCCCTTCTATGGTGAGCGGGAACATGTTGTGCTCGCAGAGTTGCTTGATCCACTGGGTAGAGGTGGTCATCTGCCAAGCACGCTCGGGCTCCGGGTTTAGCCACACCACTTTTTCGTAGGTCTCCATTACTCGTTGAAACCAGACTGCGCCGGCCTCTTCGTTCCAGTGCTCCACGCTGCCGCCTACAGAATTCACTTCATAGGGACTCATGGCCGCGTCACCTACGAAAATCACTTTGTAGTCGCTGCCGTACTTATGAAGCACATCCCAAGTGGAGACTTTCTCATCCCAACGGCGGCGATTGTCTTTCCATACGTACTCATAGAGGAAGTTATGGAAATAGAAATATTCCATGTGCTTAAACTCTGCCCGAGCAGCAGAAAATAGCTCTTCACACAGCTTCACGTAAGGGTCCATGGAGCCGCCTACATCAAAGAAAATCAGTACTTTAACGCGATTTTCTTTCTCCGGTCGCATTTTGATATCAAGCAATCCCGCATTGCGGGCAGTGGACGAAATGGTATCGTCCATGTCCAGCTCTTCATCGCGACCGGTGCGGGCAAATTTTCGCAGCCGGCGCATGGCCAGCTTGATGTTACGGGTGCCCAGCTCCACCGAGTCGTCCAAGTTGCGGAATTCCCGCTTCTCCCAAACTTTCACGGCTTTCTTGTTCCGCGAAGGGCCGGTCATGCGTACCCCTTCCGGGTTTTCGCCGTAACCACCGAACGGGCTGGTGCCTCCGGTCCCAACCCATTTATTGCCGCCTTGGTGACGTTTCTCTTGTTCTTCTAGCCGCTTGCGCAGCTCGTCCATGATTTTTTCCAAACTCCCAAGCCCTTTGAGTTTTTCGAACTCCTCCGGGCTCAGGTTTTTTTCCAGCTCCTTGCGCAGCCACTCATCCGGGATCACCTTGCTGAGCCAGTCCGGCTCCAGGTTTTCCAAACCTTCAAAGTAATTGGCAAACGCCTGGTCGAAGCGGTCATAATATTTTTCGTCTTTCACCATGACCGCCCGGCTCAGCAGGTAGAAATCCTCAATGGAGCCAAACGCAACATGCGCATGGAGCGCATCAAATAAATCCAACAGTTCGCGCAGGGTGACGGGCACCCGGTAGCGACGCAGATTTTCGAAAAAACCAATAAGCATAGTCTGCCCGTGGATCGGTTAGCTTTCGCGGCGATTCATGAACGCCAGACGCTCTAAGAGCTGCACATCCGCTTCGTTCTTCAGCAATGCACCGTACAGAGGCGGCACCGCGCTTCTGGTATCACGGCTATGCAGAATGTCATCCGGAATATCATCAGCCATCAACAGCTTCAGCCAGTCAATCAACTCGCTGGTGGAAGGCTTCTTCTTCAAGCCCGGCACTTTGCGAAGATCAAAGAAGATTTCTAGCGCTTCGCTAACCAAGTTCTTTTTGATCTCAGGGAAATGCACATCCACGATAGCCTGCATGGTGGCCGCATCAGGGAAATTGATGTAATGGAAAAAGCAACGGCGCAGAAAAGCGTCTGGCAGCTCTTTCTCATTGTTGGAGGTAATAATCACAATTGGCCGCTGTTCAGCCTTGATCAGTTCGCCGGTTTCATAGACAAAAAACTCCATGCGATCCAGCTCCTGGAGCAGATCGTTGGGGAACTCGATATCAGCCTTGTCGACCTCGTCGATCAACAGCACCACTTGGCCTTCGTGGGTAAAGGCTTCCCAGAGCTTGCCCTTCTTCAGGTAATTTGCCACATCCTCGACACCTTCGGCACCGAGCTGGGAATCACGTAGACGTGATACCGCATCGTATTCATACAGGCCTTGCTGTGCTTTGGTGGTGGACTTTACGTTCCACGACAGCAGTGGCAACCCCAGAGATTCAGCGACCTGTTCGGCCAGCAGTGTTTTGCCGGTACCAGGTTCACCCTTGATGAGCAGTGGGCGCTTGAGGGCAATGGCTGCGTTCACGGCCATTTTCAGGTCATCGGTGGCCACATATTGGTCAGTACCCTGAAACTGCATGAAATTCTCCAACTGAACAGTTAATCGAACGGGTGATCAGGCGGCACACTCTAGCAATCCGATTGCGCCGAGCAAAGGGCCATAATAGCCAAGCAGGCCGTGATTTGCGTCAACAGACCATCTTCATTTTCGTCTGGCCACGAATCTTCATGCCAGGATAATAGCGAGCCCAGTAAAACCTTTGTTCAGCTGTTTATCCGGTATGCCATAATCCACGCCATGAACTTGCTGCTGCTGCACCCCGACCAATACCTACACGGCAATCGCTGGCGTCTCAATGCGCGACAACGTAACCATGTATGTACGGTGCTTAAGCTGGCCGAAGGCCAGCAGTGCCGCGCTGGTCTGCTGGCCGGAAGCACAGGAATAGCCACCATACACTACATTAAAAACAATGAGATAGAGGCTGATTTTAAACCAGATTCTAATTCTATCCAGGCGCTACCCCTTTCCTTGCTGATGGCACTACCGCGGCCCAAGATGCTTAAACGCATCCTTATCGACGCGACCAGCCTGGGCATCAAGCGCATCGTGTTGATTAACAGCTGGAAGGTAGACAAAAGTTACTGGCAGACCCCCAACCTGAAAGCCGACTTGCTGCGCGAGAAAATGATTCTGGGGCTAGAGCAGGCGCGCGACACCCACTTGCCTGAATTAATACTGGCTCCCCGTTTCAAGCCTTTTGTGGAAGATTCACTGAACGACTGGGCAGGGACAGGCCAGCGTATTCTTGCCCATCCAGGCCATTACCCCGCCCTCCCCTGCAATCTTGCTGAACCAGTGACATTGGCGGTGGGCCCAGAAGGGGGCTGGACCGACTACGAGATAGATATGTTGGAACAACAGGGGTTCGCTTGCCACAGCTTTGGGGCGCGAATTCTCAGAGTGGAAACAGCGTTACCGGCCCTGGTCGGCCGGCTGATGAGGCTGCCGTAGGCGTGGCTCGCAAGCGAACCTCGGTGTTTGCCGGCAACAATCCGGGGTAGACCGCAGGCTGTCTCCCGCAAACAGAACAGTGCGTAAGCCCCTAGCGGCGATATGGCCCACGGCGAGCCTTGCGAGGTGGCTTGTTACCGCCACGCTGGTGGCGCAGGCGAGCGCGACCGTAAAGGCCCGTGTATTTCTTGCCCTTGAGTTCGACCTTATCGATTAGGGCTTTCATTTGCTCTGGCTCTAGTTCCATCCAGCGACCCTGCCGCAGTTGCGGCGGCAATGTCAGGTCACCAAAACGAATTCGCATCAAGCGAGCCACTTCCAGGTCTTGAGACTGGAAAAGCCGACGGACTTCCCGGTATTTACCCCCGGTAAGAGTGGCTTTGTACCAGTGGTTAGCACCTTCCTCAGCGCCACCAGCGTCCTCGATGCTATCAAATTTAGAAACACCATCCTCTAGCAAAACACCATCCAACATGGCCTGACGCTTTTCCGCCGTCATGCTGCCACGCACCCTTACTGCGTATTCGCGCACGAAGCCGTTGGAGGGGTGCATCAGCCGGTGGGCGAGCTCACCATCGGTGGTGAAGAGCATCATGCCAGTGGTGTTGATATCAAGCCGCCCTACCTGCACCCAGCGCATGCCTTGCAAGCGAGGCAAATTATCGAACACCGTCGGGCGTCCTTCCGGGTCATTGCGCGAACACACTTCTCCCGGCGGCTTGTGGTACATAATTACGCGCTGAACGGTGTCTTCTTCGGCCTTCACTTTAATTATCCTGCCATCTACACGTAGGGTATCTTCACTGCCAACCCGGTCGCCCAAGGTTGCAACAGTCCCATTGACCGAGACGCGACCGTCACTGATCCAGGTTTCCAACTCCCGGCGGGAGCCTAGCCCGGCGCGAGCCAGGACTTTCTGTAATTTTTCACTCATGCGGCGTTCGGCTTTCCTCTGCGCTGTCGTCCGGTGTTTGCTCCTGATCTGAAGCGTGGTCTTCTACCGCGACATCATCACTATCGTTTGCAGCGTTTCCTGACTCTGTGAGGGATGCATCCTCACCAGCGTTGTTACTGCTCGCGGCGAGCGGTGCGTTATCTTCTTTGCCCGGCTTGCGGCGGAATTCCTGCTCGAAACTGGCGAGTACAGAGTCAACTTTGTCCATACTCATCTGTGTAGGATCATCGATTTCCGGTTCAGGTTCGAAACCTGGGATGCTCCCCTGATCCCCTGGCAAGCGTACTTCACGATCACCAAAGTCATCGTCATCAATCTCGCCTTCAGACGCTTCGTCGGCATCCCCTTCGGCCGCCTTGCTGGGCGGCACATCAGTCAGGGCCAGCTCTTCATTAAGCTTGTCAAGATCACGTATCTCGGCCAGCGAAGGCAAATCTTCCAGGCTCTTAAGGTCGAAATAATCGAGAAACTGCTTGGTAGTAGCGAACATGGCCGGTCGACCGGGCACATCACGATGCCCCACGACTCGTACCCAGTTTCGTTCCAGCAGGCTCTTGACGATATGCGAGCTTACCGAAACGCCACGAATTTCTTCAATTTCACCACGGGTAATCGGTTGGCGATAGGCAATTAGGGCCAGGGTTTCCAGAATTGCCCGGCTGTAACGCGGTGGTTTTTCTTGCCACAGGCGGCTCACCCAGGAACCCAACTCGGAACGGGCCTGAAAACGAAACCCTGAGGCCACTTCCTTAAGGAAAATACCACGGCCTTCATATTCTTCTGCTAGCTGTTCCAAGTACTTGGACAAATCGGCCTTGCCAGGACGATCGTCCTCATCGAACAATGCCAGCATGCCATCACGGTCCAGTGGGCCTTCCGCTACAAGAATGGCGGCTTCAACAATTCTTTTTATTTGCTCAGCGTCCACGCTTACCCCTTGGTTCCATCGTGCGTATCGTTATCCGCGTCATCGAGGAATTCTGCATTACTTTCGTCGGCATCCGGTGCAGTATCGGGTTCATCTTCAAGTTCAAGGTTGGCCAACAGATCGGACTCTTCTAATACCAAAGTTTTGGCCTTCACATGAATCGGCGCGAAGGGTTCAGTCTGAACCAGCTCGATCAATGCCCCTTTAACCAGTTCCAGCGTAGCCAAAAAAGTCACCACTACGCCGAGCTTGCCTTCTTCTGGGTTGAACAGCTCAATAAAAGGTACAAATTCCCGCCCCTTCAGTTTGTCCAGCACGCTGGCCATGCGCTCACGGGTAGACAGCTTTTCCCGGGAAATTTGATGGCTTTCGAACATGTCTGCTCGGTGCATCACTTCCTTCAAGGCCAGCAGCAGCTCGCGCATGTCTACATCTGGCTGCGCTTTCTCGCGAGTGAATTCCGGGCGCTTGGCTTCAGCAGGAAAAACATCCCGTTCCAAGCGCGGTAATTCATCAATATCTTCCGCGGCTTTCTTGAAGCGTTCGTACTCTTGCAGGCGGCGAATCAATTCTGCGCGAGGATCTTCGCCCTCCTCTTCTTCTTCGGCCTTGGGGCGAGGCAGCAGCATTCGCGATTTGATTTCGCTGAGCATCGCGGCCATGACCAGATATTCCGCTGCCAGCTCGAAATTCATGGCTTTCATCAACTCCACGTACTCCATGTACTGGGCGGTGATGGTGGCCACGGGAATATCGAGGATATCGAGATTCTGGCGCTTGATAAGGTAGAGCAGCAAATCCAGCGGGCCTTCGAAAGCCTCCAGGAAAACTTCCAGGGCGTCCGGGGGAATGTAGAGATCGTCAGGCAGCTTTGTGATGGCTTTGCCATACACCAGGCCGAATGGCATTTCTGCCTGGCTTGGATGCAACGGGCCAAACATACTTGCAGGCTGCTCTGGCGCCTGGCTGTCTTCTGCCGTCTGCTCTACCGTTTCCGTCATGCTCAAGCTCCCGCCTAGCGGTAATGCAGCCCCATGGCTGCGCGCACTTCTTCCAGAGTGCCGCGGGCTTCTTCACGGGCTTCTTCGCACCCTTCTGCCACAATGGTGCGCACTAAATCCGGGTTACGCAGATGCTCTTCGGCGCGTTTGCGAATAGGCTCAAGTTCTTCCTGAATCGCTTCGATAATCGGCTTCTTGCAATCCAGGCAGCCGATGCCGGCGCTGGTGCAGCCTTCACGCACCCATTGGCGGGCGCTGTCGTCAGAATACACCATGTGGAACTGCCATACTGGGCAGTTATCCGGGTTGCCTGGATCGGTGCGGCGCACGCGTGCAGGGTCTGTGGGCATACGACGGATTTTGTTATCCACATCAGCAGGCTCTTCGCGCATGCTAATAAAGTTGCCGTAAGACTTGGACATTTTCTGTCCATCCAGCCCCGGCATTTTGGAAGCTTGTGTTAGTAGCGACTGGGGTTCAGGCAGGATTACCTTGCCGCCACCTTCCAGATCCCCGAACAGGCGCTCTTTATCACCCAAGGTAATATTCTGCTGCCCGTCCACCAGTGCCCGTGCGGTTTCTAGCGCCGTTTCGTCGCCTTTTTCTTGGTACTGGCGACGGTGGTGCAGGTAAATCTTCGATTGTTTTTTGCCCATTTTTTTAATGGCGGCGCCCACCGCTTCTTCAAAGCCCGGTTCACGGCCATAAAGATGGTTAAAACGTCGCGCCACTTCTCGGGTCAGCTCTACATGCGCCACCTGATCCGCACCCACCGGCACTTGTCCGGCTCGATACGCCAAGATGTCCGCAGATTGCAGCAAGGGGTAGCCGAGAAAGCCATACGTGCTGAGGTCTTTCTCGCGTAACTTTTCTTGCTGATCTTTATACGTTGGTACCCGTTCTAGCCAAGACAACGGTGTCATCATGGACAGCAGCAAATGCAGTTCGGCATGTTCAGGCACTTGGCTCTGAATAAACAACGTGGCCGACCCCGGGTTAACGCCGGCGGCCAACCAGTCGATCACCAGATCCCAGACATACTGTTCGATCTTGTGCGGGTTTTCATACTCGGTGGTGAGTCCGTGCCAGTCTGCGACAAAGAAGAAACACTCAAACTCATGCTGCAGACGTGCCCAGTTTTTCAGCACGCCATGGTAGTGACCCAGATGCAGGCTGCCAGTGGCGCGCATGCCGGAAACAACTCGCTGGGAGGGAACCACGGAACTCAAAGCCAACTCCTTATACCCTATGGGAGGCATTCCATTGGGAATGCTGTGGGGAAAGCCCGCGATTATACGGTGAACCGCGCCGTGAGGGACAGCGACTTGTCCGCGACTGATCAAACCCTGAACAAATCGCTGCAATTGTGCTAATAGATGGCGTCGACGGAGCCGGCCCCTTCACGCACCACCTCAGGCCCTTCGCCTTCGGACAGGGCGATGACAGTGGTCTCCAGGGTTCCGCAAAAACCGCCATCGATGACCAGATCGACCTGATTTTCCAGGAAATCGCGGACATCCTGCGGATCGGTGAGCGGGAATTCATCGTTCGGCAGGTGGCAGGTTGACGTCATAATCGGTTCGCCATGCTCGGCCAGCAACGCTTGGCAGATAGCGTGATCAGGGACACGGATGCCAATGGTGCGTTTCTTGGGATGCATCAACCGGCGAGGAACTTCCGTCGTTCCCTGCAAGATAAAGGTATAAGGCCCCGGGGTGTGTGCCTTGAGCAGACGGTAGTCAGGATTATCCACTTTGGCATAGATCGCCAAGGCCGAGAGATCGTGGCACAACAAGGTGAATTCGTGCTTTTTGTCCAATTGGCGAAGCCGGATCAGGCGATCAAGAGCGGCTTTTTCGCCAATGCCACAGCCCAGCGCATACGTTGTATCGGTGGGGTAAGCGATTAGCCCGCCACCGCGGATAACCTCGACGGCTCGACGAATCAGGCGCGGCTGTGGGGTTTCAGGATGGATATATAGCGTTTCAGTCATGATGGTAATTCTGAGCGCCACAGCAGAGCGGCGCAAGCCGCTTTCGGGAGAAATCCGTTTAGCCGAACCTCATGCCGCTCCTCCCAATGGGTGGCATACGCCAGTAGATATGGCTCAGTAGCGGCCTTCCCAGACCGGGGTGGCACCCGCAGGGACCGCCGGCAGCCTGCCCAGAGCCAACCAGCGCTGTTCTGGCGAATGGAAATCAGAGCCTGCAGATACCCTTAGGTCGAAATGCTGCCAGCATTCATCAAGCAGTGCTTGCTGGTGCGGCGTCAACCCGGGCATGGCCACCTCCAGGCCATCACCACCAGCCGCTTTAAACTGACCGAGGAAGTGCCGTAACCGCTTGCGGGTCATGTTATAGGCCTGAGGGTGCGCGAGTACCGCAGTACCACCCGCTGAATGGATTGCAGCAATGCCCTCCTCCAGTGTGCACCAGGGCGTGGCCACAAAGGCTGACTGACCCTGCTTGAGGAAACGGTTAAAGGCATGTCGGTGGTTACGCACTCGCCCCGTTTGCTCAAGCAACTTGGCAAACCATGGACGACCGGGGGCCTCATTATCGGCAAGCTCACAGGTGCGCTCATAGCTGTTGGCTAGACCGGCAGCCTTATCTAACCGGCGACCGATTTCACGAGCTCGATTGATTCGCGCCTCATTCTGAGCACACACCCGCGACTGTAAATCTGAGTTCGCCACGTCGACCCACAAACCCAGCACATGGAATTCCCGGTTATCATGGCGAACCGACAGCTCGATACCATTGATCAGGGTTAAGCCACACGCTTGAGCGGCCTGATGCGCTTCTTCCAAACCGCGTAACGTATCGTGATCGGTCAGGGCCAGGTGCGTCACCCCATAGTCTGCGGCCCTCGCCACTAGGTCAGTGGGCGACAAGGTGCCATCGGAGGCCAGGCTGTGGCAGTGCAGATCAAAACACGCGGTCATAAGAACTGTTTATCAGGTTGTTTTTCGGATTGTGTGGCGGATACCGGAACCGCCGTGGAAAAATCGGGTCGATTACGCTACCACAGTAAGACGAAAAATAATGCAGGGCGGCAGGATGAATTGCCTGCCTGATGCCGTTACCATCGGTGCCCTGTGAATGGCCGGCCGTGCCGCTGCGCCATTCGTGTTTGCTATCGGCCCGGCACGGGATAAGGCGCTGCTAATGAAGCAACTGTTTGATTACCTTCCGGTAATTGTCTTTTTTGGACTCTACTTTCTCGGCGGCCGAGACATCATGTTGGCCACGTGGGGCATTTTGATTGCCACCACTGTCCAGGTCACCTTTGGTTGGCTTATCTGGCGTAAGGTGCAGAAGATGCACCTGATCGTCTTTGTCATCACGTTGATCTTCGGCTCGATGACCCTGTTTTTTAATAATGATGTCTTTATCAAGTGGCGCCCATCGATTATCAGCTTCACGCTGGGTGGCGTGCTGTTGCTCGGGCACTTCCTGCGTGAGCGCAACCTGCTCCAGCGGCTATGTGAGTCGCTAATGGTCTCCGGCTTTGGCTTTGTAGTGGCACTCTCGCGCAGAGATTGGTCGCTGCTGAATATCGCCTTCGTCCTTTACTTCGTTTTTATCGGTGCTCTGAATCTGTACATCGCCTTTAATTTCAGCACCGATTTCTGGGTTAATTTCAAGCTTTTTGGCTTTACCGCTCTACAAATGGTCTTTTATATCAGTGTGTTCGCCTATGTTTTTAAGAAAATGCCTGAAGAAGATCGTAAGCGAATAATGAAGCAAGACAGCTCCGCCGAATCGGCTGACGGGAACGATCAGACGACTTCTTCTGACAACGAAAAAAAGGATGACCATGCTGTACGCGATCATCAGTGAAGATATTCCAAACTCTTTGCCGTTACGGCAGCAGGCCCGCCCTGCGCACCTGGCGAGGCTCGAAGCTTTGCGTGATCAGGGCCGGCTTGAGCTGGCCGGGCCTCACCCGGCCATTGATAGCAACGACCCCGGAGAAGCAGGCTTTTCCGGATCACTGGTTGTTGCAGAATTTGAGTCTCTGGCCGATGCCCAAGCCTGGGCGGATGCAGATCCATATATCGATGCTGGCGTCTATACCAACGTTGTTGTGAAGCCCTTCAAGCGCGTTCTGCCCTGAAAGCACGGCACACAGCAGACTGACAGATCATGGCAGTTTGCCATTTTTTACAAAGACACCACGGCCAGCGCGGCGAAATGTGACTATGGTAGCGCCGCTATCCTAATGACTTCTTTAGACTGCGCGGCCTGACTTCAAGGAGTAACTGATGCTCGCTAGATTATTCTGTGTACTGGCGCTGCTGGGCGCATCAAGCACTGCCCTCGCCTCAGCGGCATGGGTAGATGACAGTATTTACGTACCGATTCGTGCCGCCGCTAACCCCAGTGGTCGCATCCTCCATCGCGGGATAAAAAGCGGCACCCGCATTGAATTCCTCGGATTTGAAGGCGACTGGGCGAAAATTCGCCATGGCAACACCGAGGGGTATATTGGTAAACAGTATCTGAGCCAAAGCCCCACTGCCGCTATTCGTCTTGAACGTGCTACTAAGGCCAGCGAGCAAGCCAAAACTGAAGTGGCGAAATTGCGTACTCAACTTGCCGAACTCAAAGGTGAGCGGGATGCCCTATCTGAGCAATCCAGCGAACTGAAAAACTCCTTGAGTTCGCGCAGCAATGAGCTGGAGCAGCTACAGGAAGTCGCGTCCGACCCGATTCGTTTGGATCAGGCCAACCGTCGGCTCAATGAAGAACTCAGCCTGCTCCGTTCCGAGCTTGATCAAGTTAAGGGTGAGAACGTGATGCTGCGAAATAACAACACCTCGCAACAATGGATCACCGGGGTGGGCATTCTGGTTATCGGCTTGATTGCCGGTGTTCTAATGCGCTCACGCTCTGGCCGACGCCAGCGAGGCGGCTGGGCCAACTGATTTGCTGGGGGCCGGGCAATCCGGCCTCCACCCTCCACTTCCCCGCCTCTGTATCTGAATCACCGTTTTGTTATTGTGGTTATTCCCAAACCGGCAGTCCGGCCTGTACCTCCATCCTCAGCACAATCCCCGTGATCCCTTCATAACCCAATGAGCGCGGCCAGAACACATAGGGCTCGATCTCATAAAAAAACCAGGGTCGCCAAACGCTTCTGCGAAAACGTACGCTGGTTCGCCAAGCCTCAATGGCCGCAATGGGGTCAGTGTACCCGTCAAATCCTACCGAATACCCAATTCCCGACTGCTTGCCGAGGCGGGTATAGAGGCTAACCCTTTGGTTGAAATACCAGCCACGGTTCAGCTCGTTATTTTCTTCCGTCAGCTCATATTCACTACTGAAGCGAAAGGTAGACAATTGTGTTACCGGTCGATCCAGCTCGAACAGAGAGTTAATACCAAAGCCTTCCGGGTCTTCCCAATAACCTTTTTGGGTAAACCGAAAATACATTTTGTTGCCGGGCAAAGGCGTGCGCCAACGATAACGGGCCCGCACGAAAGCGGTGATTTCCGAGCGCAACCCGGCATCCAAGTCTAGGTTCATGCGGTCGGGCATCTTGGTGACCCAGCGCAACGCCGTTCGAAAGCCGCTAGAATCATTGCCTACATCTTCTGGACGACTCTCCAGGTCATTGCTTAACTCATCTCCGACATCGTCGTCATTTTCGAAGAGCAAACTTAGCCGCTCTTGGGCATTGGGCAGCTCCACTCTGGCGCGAATTTTTATTTCGCGCCCATCGTCATCGTTATCTTGCCAGCGGCTGGCACCAATGATCCTGAGCTGAGTGCCGGGTTGCTCTTCATCAATTTCATTTGACCCAATAAAGAAACCATCCACCCAGCGAGTTGGCCCGCAAACCGTGCGCGACATCCAGTCATGGGTTCTATCCACCCAGCTGGCTTCGCCGGAAAGGTGGCCGCAGGGGTTCGGATGAAACAGCCGTTCGGTCGACTCTGGAACAGATTCGGTCGGGCTCTCTTCGGGCGAGTCCTTTGTATCCTGTGCCACGACAGATTGTTCTGGGTTACCCTGTTCGGATTTTTCAGCGTAGCCCGGTAACGACGCCCCGGATGCCGAAAGCACAAGCAAAAAGGTCAATAAACGTCGTTTCATTATCCCCATGTGTGCAGCATAGCTGCATGAAATCATTTGCGGAATCTTGCAGTGGCAAATGAGAAGTTGAGCGAAACGGACACAAGACAAGGCGTTTACCATTGGGTAGCATAGTTATTTACGTCGACTGAACGAAACGCGCTATGACCATTTGGCACAAAATCCGGGGTATCCTTGCCCTTATCGGCATCCTGATCAACACCTTTTTCCTCTGCCTACCGCTCTATGCTTTCGCCTTATTGCGGTTAGTGCTTCGCTTTGAAAAGGCACAGGTTCTCTTGTCCCGCATCTTGGTGGTTATTGCAGAGACCTGGATTGCCAACAATAACGCCATTATTTCATTGACTAGCCAGATCAAATGGAAGATCAGCGGCATGGATACGCCAAGCAAGGATCAGTGGTACTTGGTGAGCTGTAACCATCAGTCCTGGGCGGACATCCTGGTGCTGCAACGCATATCCAATCGTCGGGTGCCCTTCCTCAAATTCTTTCTGAAACAGGAATTAATCAAGGTCCCCCTGCTGGGATTGGCTTGGTGGGCGTTGGATTTTCCCTTTATGAAGCGCTACAGCAAGGCTGAACTGGAAAAGGATCCATCACTAAAAGGTAAAGACCTTGAAACAACACGCAAGGCCTGCGAAAAATTTGCCTATTTCCCCACATCGGTGATGAATTTCTTTGAAGGCACCCGCTTCGATACGGAAAAACAGGCAAAGCAGGACTCACCCTACCGGCACCTGCTGAAACCTAAAGCCGGCGGAGCCGCCTTTACTCTCAATGCCATGTCTGGGCATTTGCGAAATCTGCTGGATGTGACCATTATCTATCCCCCTGGCACACCTCGCTCGTTGATAGCCTTCCTTGGAGGCGCCATGAACGAAGTTGAAGTCGTTGTGCAGCAACGCGTTATTCCTGCCTGGGCCTCAGAGGGTAACTACGAAGACGACGCTGAATTCCGCGCACGTTTTCAGCAATGGATAGGTGAGCTCTGGGCCGAAAAGGATGCATTACTAGAAAGCAAAACGCCGCACGCCTGAGAAATCTAGCGTCGGGCATCTGGCGCACTTTGAGACTTTATATGTTTGGCCGATTTCTGAAACCCCGCTGGCAACACGCCAACCCCGATATCCGACTCAAAGCTATTGAGCAGCTTCATCACAGCGACGATGCCGCTTTGCTTAATCAGCTGGCGCGAGGCGATGCCAGTGCACTGGTGCGCGCCGCAGCCACCGGGAAACTCACTGATTTTGCCGCTCTGGACGAGGTCCACCAGCGCGATGAAGCGCCGTCCGTTCGTGAAGCAGCCTCCCTGCGCATTATGTCGCTGCTGGCTGGCACCACCGATGGAGCCCCCAACAGCGACACTCGCCTGCGTCTGATTCGCCTTACCGACAATCAAAATGTGCTTACCCACGTTGCTACACACAGCCCGGATATGCACAGCCGCATGGCGGCCATTGAGCGGCTCAGCGACGAAGGTGTGCTCTATCAGCTGGCCTTGGATGCCCCCACTGAAGCCCTGCGTGTTGCTTGCGTGCAGAACATCGCGTCCTTGTCCCTGCTCAAACGGCTGGGCAAAGAGGGCCGCGACAAGCGAGTCACACGTCTGGCCCGGGATCAGGCCAGGGCACTTCAGCAACAACAGCAACAAAGTGAGAGAGAAACCGCCAAGGTCTACCACCTCGCGGACCGGCTGGAGCAACATGCTCGGCGTCGCGTGGATGCACTTTACGGGCCTCAGCTTGAGCAACTGGAACAGCAGTGGCAGCAACTTACTCCCAAGGCTTCAACGGATCTTGCCTCGCGGGTCCAGCAAGCGCTCCACCAATGCCGCAACCAGCTAACAGAGCTGCAGGAGCAGACACGGCAACAAGCGCTTGTTGAAACCGCCAACGCAGAACGTGAAGCCGCCGCCCATAGTCTATTCCAATTATTGAGCCAGGCCACACCGGAAACCTGGGATCATCACTTAGGCGAAATGCGCTCAGCGCTGTCCACGCAGCACCGCCGCTGGGAGAGCGCCGACGAGCACGCCCAGGCCTTCAATGAAGACCGCATGGCGTTCAACGATCTGGTGCGCGCCTTTGAGCAACTTCTCACACTGGCCGCCAACATTAATGCCGCGGACTCGCAAGAGGCGCTGACGGAACTAGCGGCGCGCTGGCCGAAAGAGTACCAACCACCTTCCGCATTGCTGACACTGCGCGCCCACGAAGAAGCGGTAGTTGAGCCCATCGAGCCCGGTCGAACCCGGCCAGCACAGCCCCATCGAGGCCTGTTGGTAGCTCTCAAACGCGAGCTTCGCCTAGGGAATCTGCGCCATGCGAATCGCCTTTGGCATAAAGCCCAGGCGATTATCGAAGCCCATAATGACAGCGCTCTTGATGCCGAGCTGAACAAGCTTGTTCCGCGCCGAGCGGAGCTACAGGACTGGCACCGTTTTGCAGCCGAACCGAAAAAAGTGGCGCTGTGTGAGCGAATGGAAGCCCTTGATGGCACCACCATGGATGCCCCGGAACTTGCCACTGCCATTCAGGCTCTCCACGACGAGTGGCGCTCGCTGATGAGCTCGGACCAAGATGAGGACCAGTCTCTCTGGGCCCGATTCAAAGAGGCATCAGACAAGGCCTATCAGCCTTGTCTCGCACATTTTGCTGAGCTGGATACTATCAAAGCCAGCAATCTGCAAAAGCGTATGGCTCTTTGCCAACAACTGGATGACTTTATTACCGTTCAGAACTGGGAAAACGCGGATTGGCACGGCGTCTGGCAAATTCGTCAGCAGGCTCCCAAAGACTGGAAGGCTCTGCACCCCATTCGCTTTACCGATGCACGGGATGTTCAGAAACGCTTCTCCGCTCTGCTGGCCCAGCTCGACGAACGGCTGAATGGCTATATTGAGAAAGCGGAGAACGAACGTAAACAGTTGCTGGACCAGGCTCGTGCTCTAATGGAGCTTGATGATACCCAGCAGGCAACCCGTGAAGCGCAGGCCATCCAGAAACGCTGGCGACAATCAGCCTGGCTACCTCCCGTGCAGCACAGGGCTTTGCAAAAACCATTTCGCAAAACCATGGACGCGCTTTTCGATGCTCGCAATCGGGATATGGCCGCCCACCGAAAACGGCAGGAACAAGCGGGACAAACATTGGCCACACATATCAGTGCGCTTGAAGACTGCCTGGCTCAACCTTTCACAGACGACAGCGCAGGCAATCTGAGCCGCGCATCGGCCACAGTGGATGAACACCTTGGTGGCGAGCTCCCGCAACCCTTGGTTCGCAAAGCGCAACAGCTCAAACGCCGGGCCAGTGAACGCCTCCAGCAACTCAGCCGCTGGCAACAGTGGCAGCAAATGCGCAATGCCGTCGCGGGCTTGCCGGAAACTGCCGGAAACGAAGAAAGTGACGACGCCCTCACCTTAGCGGTGGCCTTTGAAGCCTTGGCCGGCGTGCCTAGCCCAGAGCTAGAGCGCCAGCGTCGCTTGCAATGGCAACTGGAGCAGCTGCCCGGAGCGATGAAACGACAGCAGTTTGACGCCCGAGAAGAGATGCAGCGATTGCTGGCAGAACACGCGTTGCCGGTGTCTACTGCGATCAAGGCACGGCTACATAATGCCATCGCGGTGCTGGAGCCGGGCAGTGCGTAATCGGTTATCTCGACCTAACCGCTCTTTGAGGTCTGAAAAGACTGCAATGGTTTCGCCCCTAACTCGCAGGCGTTCGCATGGGGTGTCTGGCGATTGATTTTCGTAAGCTGAACAGTCCCATGGGGCTGCATTGGTATGATCGCCATTATCCATAGGCCATCATTTCAGTAGCAGCCACCGCTTCCGTTAACCATTGTAGATGCCAATGGTCGTGACCATGCTGAGTCGAAACGAGGAGGTGTGGGGCAAGGTGGCAGAAATCGAGTTTGTGCATCCAAAAAAAGACGGGCTGCGTTTACAGATACCATCATCGACGATACTCGTGCGCAACCTGACAAGGGAAAGTACCTGCCCACCTAGCCGGTGGAGATTGTTGATACAGCAAGAGCCGTCTTGAAGACGCGATAGATTCGCTGCAAATCTGAAAAACCCGATCGCCCTACTGCCCAAAACCTGAGCTGGCTTCCAAGAAACGCAGCTCTTGTGCTGTACTGTCCCGGCCAAGCGCCCGATTTCGGTGCGGGAAACGCCCAAACGTCTGGATTATCTGCAAGTGCTGTCGGGCTGACTTCAATGTGCCGTCCACATGATGTGCCAATGGCTGGGGAGCGTGTGCCTGGATCACTTCCAGTGAGGTGAGGCATTGCTCTTGCAGACCTTCATCTTCGGCATGCATCAGCGGCATAACAAAAAACACCTGCCCACACAGGGGTAGCTTGCTGTGCATCTGGCGCGACAGCCCTTCGATGGCCAGGGTGGCCGCCCGGTGATCGCCACTAAAAGCCTCAGCCTGCCCTCGATAAATATTGCGGGTAAACTGATCCAGCAAAATGATTAGCGCCAGCCGACCAGCAGGATTGCGCTCCCAGTCCACCAGCTCTTGGTGTAGCGCAGCTTCCACCAAAGCCCCAAAGTGATACTCAATTTCTGCGTCATCGTCTGCGGTCGCCGCGAACCACTGCCTTGCCACCTTGCCTGATGGCCAGCCCAGTTCCATGCCATCCTGAAACCAGTAGTCCAGTATTCCCTGCCATGAGGGCCCCAGATTCAACATATTTTTCACTCGGTTTCGGTACTGATATCGCTACGGCACCGTGACGGCAATTGCGGCTCGATAACCGATAACGCGGTTTCCAATAGCAATGGCTGTGCTTCAATCGTTGGGTGAATGCCATCGCCCTGCATCCATCCCTGCTCGATCACACCCTCCAGAAAAAAAGGTACCCAAGGTACCGAAGTGGACTGCGAAACGTCACGGTATTGCCGTTCAAACAAGGCCGTATATTGCTGGCCATAGTTGGGCGGGATACGCATGCCCAACAACACCACGTCGGCCTCTGCCTGCCGCGAGAGTGAGATCATCTGCTCAAGGTTGTTGGCCATGATCCTGGGAGACAGGCCACGCAGACCATCGTTACCTCCTAGTTCCACCACCACCAGATCCGGTTTGTGGCGAGCCAGCAGCGTCGGCAACCGTGATTTACCGCCAGCAGTAGTTTCCCCGCTTACCGATGCATTAATCACTGGAAAATCCGGGCACCTTTCCTTCAGCTGTCGGTCCATAAGGGCAACCCAGCCGGATGATTTTTCAATCCCGTAGGCAGCACTGATACTATCGCCCAGTATCAGCACGCCATTGGCCTGAACGGATGCCGCCAGGCACAACAATTGAACCAGCAGAAGATATCTTGCCATGAATACAACGTCTCCCGTTTTGCTTGCCCACAATATTTGTAAGCGTGTTCAAGGCCCAGAGGGTGGGCTCGATTTGTTGCAGGATATCACGCTTGAAGTGAACGCCGGTGACAGCCTGGCAATTACCGGCCCTTCCGGTTCCGGCAAGTCCACTCTACTGTCCGTGCTGGCCGGGCTCGATGTACCCACCAGCGGTGACGTGCAACTGGGCGGCGCCTCATTCAGCCAGGCCAATGAAGATGAGCGGGCACGATTGCGCGGCGAGCAATGCGGTTTTGTCTTCCAGCATTTTCAGCTAATCAATGATTTAACTGCGCTAGAGAATGTGATGTTACCGTTGGAAATACTCAACCGTGACCATCGCCGGGAACAGGCTATGCAGTGGCTGGAACAGGTGGGACTGGGGCGTCGTCAGCACCACTTCCCGGCGCAACTGTCTGGCGGCGAACAACAGCGCGTCGCCCTGGCCCGGGCTTTTGTGGTCTCCCCGGCGCTACTGTTTGCCGACGAACCCACCGGCAGCCTGGATTTCGCCAACGGCGAGCATGTGGCCGATTTATTGTTTTCCCTGAATGCAGAACAGAAAACCGCGTTAGTGCTGGTCACGCACGACCCACAACTGGCGGCACGCTGTGAGCGCTCGGTTTGCCTGGCGGAGGGCCGGCTCAGTGTTTAAACCCTGGCGTTCTCCCGCTTTTCGAGTGCAAGCCATTGCCTTACTGGTAGCCGCTTTCGCCATGACCGCCATGCTGATTCTACGCGACAGCGTGGACCAGCGTTTTAACCAGCGCACGGCGGTTGCATTAGGCGCTGACTGGATACTGGAAGGGACCCGCTTTCCGGAGCCCTCCCAACAACAGGCGGTAGCTGACCTTCGTCATGCTCAGGCGGTAAGCTTTTCCAGCGTATTGATCAACAACGATCAATTCCTGCTCGCCAGCATTCGGGCTTTATCTGAGGATTTCCCGCTCTATGGCGAACTATCCGTCAGCGATAGTCGATTCAGCGAACCCTACCCAATAGGACATGGCCCAAAGTCCGGTACCGTCTGGCTGGCAGGTCAGGCGCTGGACCGGCTGGCTTTAAAAACCGGCGAGTTTATTACCCTTGGTGAACGCAGTTTTCTCATCACCAAAGTGCTAGTGCAGGAGCCGAACCAGCAGGCGGGTTTTTATAGCATGAACCCCCGTGCGCTGATTCACCTCGCGGACCTTGAAAGCACCGCAGTGCTTGGCCCGGGCAGCCGCTATCGTCACCACCTATTGGTGGCAGCGGATGATGCCCAGCGAACCGTGCTAGATAAACAACTCAGCGACACCCTACGTTCGGACCAATCCATTGAAACCGTAGGCACCACGGAACTGCGCAGCCGAGGCCCGGTTGAGCAGATGTTCCTCTGGTCACAATTGGCGGTGATGTTAGTGGTGCTGCTGTGCGCTGCGGCCATTTATCTCACTGCCAGCCACCGCGCACGGCAACAACAGACACTGTGTGCCGTCATGAAAACAGTGGGCGCCCGGCAACAGCAAATCGTTCGGCGATTATTGGGCGGCGATGTGCTGGCTCTGCTACTGCCGATTCTTGCCGGAGTCGGGTTGGCGGTGCTGGTAGGCTGGCAACTCGCAGCCTTACTGGGAGCTGATGGCTTGTTTGTCACCCCCATATTCTGGGGGCTGGTGGGACCAGTGCTACTCTGGCTTGGGTTCGCCGCCCCGACCCTGTGGGCCAGCCTGTCCTTGCCGGCTATGGCACTGCTCAGTGGCCGCGAGGCGCCCGCCAGGCTGGGGCGGCGTGTGCTGCTTATCGCTATCCTCACCCCCATTCCACTAGCCGCCATCATGACCGGCTCCCTGGCCGCACTCTGGCCACTGCTGCTGCTTACCCTTGCGGTATCACTCGGCTTGCCGATGATCCTGTGGCCGCTGGTAATGCTGATGGACCGCTTCAGTGCCCGGCTTGGCCTGCCTAGCCGGCTTGCTTTGCGCAGGCTCAGCCGCCGCAAAGCGGCTACCCTACCCTTGTTAGCCGCGCTGATTATTTCTCTCTCCGTGTTGTCTCTGTCGGTTCAGACTGGGCGCGAGCTGCTCGGTGACTGGCGAGCAACATTGCCTGAGCAAGCCCCCAACTATTTCGTCATTAACTTGTTTGATCAGGATCTTGACGATTTCAAGAACTGGCTTACGGACCATAACAGTGAATCCCAGCCGCTCTATCCGGTAGTTCGGGCGCGCCTTACTGGGATTAACGATGAGCCGGTGCGCGACGCCGTTACCAAAGAACAAGACCGGGCCGAGCGGGCCCTAAACCGGGATCTATCGCTTACCGAAGCTGCACACCTGCCCGAGAGCAACAAGCTTACGCATGGCCGCTGGGCAACCGGTCCGGAAGAGGTCACGGTGGAAACCAAATTGGCTGAATCACTGGGCCTTGAGTTGGGCGACTCACTCACCTTTACCGGCGCCGGGCCGGCTATCAATGCTACCGTGGTGGGCCTGCGAGAGGTGGACTGGGAAAGCTTTGCGCCCAATTTCTATTTCATCTTCTCGCCGGACACGTTGAAAGCCCAGGGCCGCACCTGGATTACCAGCTTTTTCCTGCCCGAAAAACAACAGGCGGAACTGGGTGGATTGGTGCAAGAGTTTCCACAGATCAGCCTGCTGGACGTGAATGCCATTCTCGCCACGCTCCAGGACATCATTGGCCAGGCTAGCCGTGCCGCTTTTGTGGTGGGTGTATTGCTGTTACTGGCCGCATTGCTGGTGCTTATGGCCGCACTGTTGGCGATGACCGATACCTTGCGGCGTGATAATCACTTGCTGGTGGTTATTGGCGGGCGCCGTGCCTTACTGCGTAAGACCGCGGCACTACAGGCGTTCTATCTGTTCGGTGGTGCGGCGCTATTAGCCAATTTGATTCATCTGGCCGCATTGATTCCATTGGGTATGGGCCTGTTCGACAGCCGGCTACCGCTAAGCGCCTGGCTGCTACTGCCCTGGAGTATCGCCGCTCTAGTCACGCTAGCCGCTTTGCTGGCACCACCGCTGATGCCCAAAGCATCAGCGACGAGCCACTAACGAAAAGGCACCCCAAGCGGCTACGCTACTGGCGGCCATCAAAGCGGTCATGGGCAGCGTACTGCCGTCGTGAAGTATGCCGAGCACGATGCCAATAAGACCCGCGAGCAAAAATTGCAAGGCGCCGTTCAAGCCAGTGGCAGCACCACTATCGCGGTCAAACAAGTCTAGAAAGCTGGCGATACCGTTGGGCATGATCAGTGCCACCATGCCGGCCGCCACCATGATTAACGGCACCACCAACCACAACGTCAGCAGGCCTGATAGAGTCAATACCAGCAGCGCCACACACGCGATCATCTGCAGCGCCAGCGCCACGCGCATAATTGAGGCGCTGCTATAGCGACGCAGCAACAAGACATTCAACCGGTTCATGCCCAGCATGGTTACCACGTTGGCCCCGAAATACAGTGGAAACGCTTCCGGGCTAATGCGGAAATACTCCATATAAAGAAACGCCGCATCGGTAATGAAGGTAAATAAGGCCGCAAACGCTAGGCCATTGGCCAAAATAAAACCCATGGCCGGGCGATTACGCAATACCCGGCCATAGGCCAGGAACATGCGTTGGCGCAGAGGCTCGCTACTGGGCTTCACCGCCACACTGGGCAGCATAAATCGCACAATACCGAACAGCATCAGCCCATAAAGGGCCAGCATGTAGAAAATGCTCTGCCATCCCAAAAGCTTAAGCAGCAGCGCCCCCAGTGCTGGAGCAAGTAGCGGCGCCATCAGCATGACCAGACCGATCGTGGTCATGACCTTAGCTGCCTCCTTACCTGTGAAATGGTCTCGCACCGAGGCGGCAGCAATCACCACCGTGGCGCCGCCGCCCAGGGCTTGTAAGAAACGCAGCACATAGAGCATGTCGATACTGGATGACAGCGGGATGCTTAGGCAGCCGAGAATGAACAAACACAGCCCCACATAGGCTACCGCCTTGCGGCCAAACTGATCAGAAAGCGGCCCGCCCAACCATTGGCCTGCCGCCACACCCAGCACATAGACACTTACTGATACTTCGACCGCATGGATTTCCACCGCAAAATGCCTGGACATGGCCAGTAATGCGGGCAAATAGGTATCAATGGCCAATGGCCCCAGCGCCACCAGCGAGGCAAGCAGAAATGCCAAGCGGCTGGGAGAAAGAGTTTGCATGGAAGATCCTGATACAGTTACGAGGTCCGACAATCAGTCATGAATCAAGCCTGATGCAAGGTATATTCTCCAAGCCCGAGTGAACACATGATCGGGCAGGATGGTAACGTAATCGCTGTGGGCTTTCAGTTACTGGCTGAACCTAAGCCGGGTTTATTATAAAAAATCCGTTACGCGGCACTAGCTATCATGGCGCTCAACAGGAACAGCCACGGTACACTAAGACGCTGCCTCAGCCAGAATACGCATTTACCGGCTCGAACAATCAGGCATAATGCGCCAACGCGCGGCAGGGAAATCATCTCCGACCCCACTCTGTCGCGAGCTACATCCTGTCCTGCCGCCCGATGGATAGTGGCGTACACGAGGGTTGTGGAACCGTCTAATCACCTAGGAACTTCATGGATTTAAGTGTCCCTTTCCAGTTAGCCATTATCACTGTGGTCGCCTTCCTCTGCCAGTGGTTCTCCTGGAGAATCAAGCTTCCCGCCATCTTGCCGCTGCTATTGACGGGCCTGGCGTTTGGCCCGCTTTTTGGCATATTGCAGCCCAAAGAACTGTTCGGTGATTTGCTGCTGCCCGGTGTATCTTTGGCGGTATCCATTATTCTTTTCGAAGGCGCCATGACGCTGCGCTTTGATGAGATTCGCGGCCTGGAAAAAACCGTTCGCCGGCTAGTGACTTGGGGTGCGCTGGTCACTTGGAGCATCGCTACGGTCTCCGCCTGGTGGTTGCTAAAACTCCCCCTGGGCCTCGCTTTGCTGTTCGGGGCACTGGTCGTGGTGACAGGCCCAACCGTTATTGTTCCTCTACTACGCAGTGTCCGCCCAGTGAGCAGCGTATCTCGATTGCTTCGCTGGGAAGGCATTGTTATCGATCCACTGGGTGCTATTTTCGCTGTATTAGCCTACGAGTTGGTAGTGGCTAGCGGCCAAGATGGTGCCGTGCTACACACTTTATGGCTGTTCTTCCAAACCATTGGGGTAGGCGCAGCTATCGGGTGTGTGGTGGCTTTTGGGTTGGCGGAACTGTTACGCCGGCATCTGGTCCCTGAATATCTGCGTAGCTTTCTGGTCCTGTCATCCATCATTGGTGAATTCGTCTTGGCCAATGGTCTGAGCGAGGAATCCGGGTTGGTGGCGGTTACCGCTACCGGGATTGTGCTTGCAAACCGTAAAGGGGTGCGCACCGACGACATTCTCCACTTCAAAGAAAACCTCTCGGTGATGCTAATTTCCGGCCTCTTTATCGTGCTTGCCGCACGTTTGGAAATGAGCGAACTCAGCCAGCTCGGTGTTACTGCGCTTGCAGTGTTAGTGATTATTCAGTTCGTTGCCCGGCCACTGTCGGTATGGGTATCCACCCTGGGTTCGTCACTGAATTGGCGCGAAAAGTCACTGCTCGCCTGGATTGCACCACGGGGCATTGTCGCCGCGGCGATCTCGGCGCTGTTCGCCGAACGGTTGCAGCAAAACGGTGTTCCCGGTGCCGAAAAACTGGTGCCACTTACCTTCATGGTGATTATCGGCACGGTGGCGTTACAGAGTCTCACCGCTCGCCCGCTGGCTCGCCTGTTGAAAGTAGCAGAACCGGCGCCACGCGGCTTTCTGATTATAGGCGCTAACCCGGTGGCCCGGGCCATTGGCGCTGCCTTGCAGAAGAACCAATACCCGGTAGTGGTCACGGATTCCAGTTGGGAATCTATCCGTTCTGCCCGAATGGAAGGGCTGGGAACCTTTTATGGGAACCCCGTCTCGCAGCATGCTGACCAATATTTGGATCTGGTTGGCTATGGAAAACTGTTGGGCTTAAGCCCTCGGCGAGAGCTCAACACAATGGCAACCATGCGCTATCGGCTAGAATTCGGAGAGCAAAACATCTTCAGCCTACCCACGCAAAAAACGGAAAAGGAAGTGAAGCATGAGGTAGCTCCGGAGCACCGCGGCGCCACCCTATTCGCTCCTGACATGACCTATGCCCGCCTGGCCAGCCTGCTCAGCCAAGGCGCAGAAATTCGTAAAACACGGCTGAGCGAAGAGTTTAGTTTTCAAGCTTACAACGAAACACCAGGACGCCAAGTTTGGCCATTATTTGCCATCGATCCCCGCGAGCATATCTCAGTATTTTCTGCTGAAGAAAGCCCGGAACCTAAAGCGGGTTGGTATATTCTCGGCTTGGTGAAAGAGGACGCAGCCAAGGAAGAGAAGAAGGCTGAAGCTCGCGCCGAGGCGGCCGCCGAAAAGGTAGCGGCTGAGAATAAAGCAGAGGATAAAGCCGAGCAAAAGAACAACAAAGGTAACGGAAAGGCCGATAAGAAAAAGGCCTCACAACAGGTGGCAGGCAAAACCCAGCAAAATTAACCTGCTTCCTCACTGCTAACTCAATAGCCTGCCCAACTACACCGGGCAGGTTATTGAGTTGATAAAAGAGACTCGACTCTGAATCCTCATTCCCCTGCAAATGAGTCAATCAGCCCGCACACTCGGCCATCATCCAGCCGGCAATCCGGTGCCCCCTGCCATTCCTCCATGGCATCACGCATGCGGCCACTAAGTGCCTGCAGCTCAGCAATTCGGGCTTCTACCTGATTTAGCCGGTCTTCAATTAAAGTGCGAACCTGGCCGCAAGGCGTCTCCCCTTCACGGGATGCCTGGATCAGCGACTGAATATCGCTGAGGGTAAAGCCCAGAGAGCGAGCTTTTAGCGCGAAGCGTAACAAGCGCACGTCCTCAGCGCGGTAATAGCGATAGCCATTATGGCTGTCGCGGCTGGGAGCCAGCAAACCAATATCGGTATAGTGGCGAACCGTTTCAGCTGTGGTTTTAGCGTGTTTTGCCAGTTCCGATACGCGCATCAATGCTACTCCTTATCAGAAAACAGGGAAGGTGCGGAGCGTGACTGAGCCCACTGCCGCAAATAGCGTCAACGAGTCCATAACGGTCTCGACGCTGAACTGCTGTGTCAATGCGCCCCCAACATTCGTCGCTTTCGGGATTTCGCTCACATCAAGACCACAGGCCGCAGCTCGGACGGCACTAAACCCGTGCCGGGTAACCGGTAATACGCCGAATAGAGCGATATAACGGCGCCAGCCGGGGATAAAGCTTCAGGTACACGCCACGGTAAAGGTCGTCGTAATGGTGCGCGACCGCTGCATCAGGCAAAAAGGTATCACCGGGACGGGTCATCGCGGCCACCGCCGAGGGATAATCCGGATGCAGGCCCAGAGCCACCGCCGCATTGATGGCCGCCCCCAGCCCGGAGGTTTCCGTGGTGTGAGGTCGAATCGCCGGTAAATTAAAGATGTTTGCAGTGATCTGCATGATCGCATCGCTTTGCGAACCTCCCCCAGAAACACGCAGGGAGGTCACCGCAATGCGGTTGCGCTTCTCCAGTCGCTCTTTGCCCTCGCGCAGCGCATAGGCAATACCTTCAATAATTGCGCGGTACAGGTGGGCACGGGTATGCACATCGCCAAACCCTATAATCGCTCCTTTCGCTTCCGGGCCGGGAACCCTTACACCAGGGTTCCAAAATGGTTGCAACATCAAGCCCATGGCACCCGGTGACGTTTGTTCCAACAAGGCTTCAAAAAGCGTTTCAGCAGCCACGCCAAGCGTTTCAGCCTGTTGCACTTCCTGTTGCCCAAACTCTCGCTTGAACCAGTTCACCATCCAGTAGCCGCGCTGAACAATGATCTCGGAATTATAGCGATCAGGCACCGCCGCCCCGTAGGCCGGGACAAAAGTGATAGGCTCCACATAGCGCTCATTACACGTATTGAAGGTCGCTGTGGTGCCGTAGCTGAGGTTGCCGATTTCCGGTGTAAACGCCCCTGCACCAAGCACTTCGCAGGCCTTGTCTGCGCCGCAAGCAATCAATGGCAAGCCTTCGGGGATGCCGGTGGCTTGGCAGGCTTGCTCTGTGATGGTTCCCAGCGTTTTGCCAGGCTCGACCAGTTCGGGGAGCTGTTCGCGGTGTACCCGCAACGCCTTCCACTTAAGGTCATGGGGCGGCGCCCAACAGCGCCCTTTGTAATCAAAGGGAATGTAGCCGACTTGGGACGCGGTGCAATCGCGCAATTGCCCGGTAAGCCGGTAATTCAAATAGCCGGAAAGCAGTAAAAAGTGTCGGGTTTGCTGCCAAATTGCCGGCTCATCCACGGCCAGCCAATTGCATTCGGCCTTAGCCTGGAACTGCCGGAGTGTTTCACTCTGGCCCATCATCGTTACTGGCGTAGCCAGCCACCAGGGTAGCCGAGGAATGGAATCTGTTCGGCGTTGATCCAACCATATAATCGCCGGGCGCAGCGGCTGCTTATTATCATCAAGGCACACCACCGAGGCCCGCTGGGTGGTCAACGCCACCGCTATAACACGGTGTTTCAGTGGCTCGTGCTGTTGCCATAAACCCTGACACGCCAGCCCAAGCTGCTCCCAAAAATAATCGGCGTGCTGTTCTGCTTGGCCTGGTTTATCAGAAAAGTAGGGTTCAATATGCTGCTGATAGCGGGCAACCAGTTCACCTTTACGGTTAAACAACATGGCCCGGGCACTCTGTGTACCCTGATCCAGCGCCAGTACCAGCGGGTCGTCCATTATCTTGCCTGCTGCCCAGGAGCGCCATCAGCCTCAACGGTCTCTGTGGCATCGCCCTTACTGGCTGGGGCGGGTACGCTATAGAATCGCTGATGGATACCCCTATAGCGAACAAGCTCCTTATCCCACTGCGCATCATCCCAGCCCAGGGTTTGCTGGATTTGCGGGCGTAACCCGTTCAGCGTGGCTATTCCTGCTGCAGGCTTTAGCAGCCCTAACCTCGTGCGGCGCAGCATTAAGTCGTCTAGGTGCACAACGGATTCATGGTCCAAAACCCACTGGATAAATGCCGGGTTCGACTGATCCGCATGCAAGAAGGCCTCCACCGCGTGGGGCGCATTTTCCAGTGGAGCAAAGCTTGAGGCTTTGCTTTTCTGACTGCGGCGATGTTCGCCATCATCGATTAATCCGGTAGCCAACAAGGCATCCAGTGCAATCAAACGGAACGTCGTCAGCTTGCCGCCACTCACCGTGACAATGCCGTTGTCGCCCCAAACAGCATGGTCCCGGCGCTCTTTGGACGGATCTACACCTTTACCAGAGGCAATCACCGGGCGCACCCCGGCAATGGTGGAATAGATATTCTCGCGGGTCACATTGCAGCCTGGAAACTGGGTATTAATGAGTTTGAGAAGATATACCACTTCGCGGTCACTGGCCGCTGCCTCAATATCCATGTCCTCAGGATGATCCAGATCCGTCGTGCCCACACAAGTGACGCCTTCCCAAGGGAATACGAACACCGGCCGGCCGTCATCGGGATGCATCACTGTGAGGCAGTCGTTCACCGACAATACGGCTGGATCGATAAACAGGTGGCTGCCGCGTAATGGCCGCACCCGAGCCTCAGCACCAGAAAAACGATCGGCCCAGGCCCCCGTAGCGCTCACCACTGCCGACGCGCTGAGGGTTACCCGTTCGCCACTAACACGGTCCTCCACGGCAACGGCGAAGCCCTGCTCACTCCGCTCGGCTTGAACAACGCGAGCGTAATTGTGTGCCAATCCGCCATGCCGGGCGCCTTCCAACAAAGTACGCATCACTAAACGACAATCATCGGTCAGGGCATCGGTGTAACACATGGCACCGGTGAGATCTTGATTCCGCAAACCGGGTACTCGTTCCAGTAGCTGCTTGCGGTTCAGGTAACGATGATCGCGGATACCCGCCAGAAAATCATATAGCCACAGCACCATCTTCATGGGCCAACGCCCGGGGAAGACCCCTTTGCGTAACGGGAACAGGTAGGTGGCCCGCTCTACCAGGCCCGGCAACTCATTCAGCAGCCGTTCGCGCTCAAGCAGAGAGTGCCGCGTCAGGGTGATGTCACCCTGGGCAATGTAGCGCAGACCACCGTGCACCATCTTCGAAGAACGGCTGGAGGTGCCCCAAGAAAAGTCAGTCTGCTCCAATAACAGCACGCGGTGGCCGCGCCGGGCCGCTTCCAGCATGACGCCCGCGCCAGTAATGCCGCCGCCAATGACGATCAGGTCCCAGTGTGGGGCTTGTGGCGCTGTCGGTGTGGCTAATTCTGTCAGCGTGCGGCGTTGGCCGAGCATAAGATCTTCCCTGTGTAGCCGTTATCGAATCGTTCGCGGAGCGTTCTCGATCAGGCAACCTGGATTAAGGCGGTGCTGAGGATCGAAGTGATTCACCAGCCGATCCAATACCGCCATGCCCAGCTCGCCTTTCTCGTAGTGTAGCCAAGGGGCGTGATCCCGACCCACGCCATGCTGATGGCTGATGGTGCCGCCGCTCGCCACAATGGCATTACTGGCAGCTTCTTTGAGCACGCGCCAGCGCGCCAAGGTTTTTTCATAGCTGTCTGAACAGCGGAAAACATAGGTGGTATAGATACTTGAACCCTGCGAGTACAGATGTGACAGATGGGTAAATACGTGCACCTGCTCGCCATCACCGGCGTTATCACGCACCGCCTTCTCCATGGTCTCCACCGCAGAGGTGACCCGATTCCAGTCCACCGCCGTTTCAAACGTATCCACCACGTACCCGTGTTCCCACAAGCCGTGACGCAAGTACGGGGAACGGAAACGGGACTCTTCCCACTTTTTACCCAGCAACGTACCGACCATCACACCTCCGGCTTGGCGAATGCGTTTGCGTGCTTGGCTCAGCACATGACGTGCCGGGGATTTATCGCCCGTCACCCCGAAGGTGATCATGCATTTACTTTCGCCACAACCGCGCACGCCAAGATACCTATGCAAAATGCCGACCAGTTTTTCGTGGCCAGCGAGCATCAGGTGGGTGCGCGTTTCCTCAGCATTGGACAGGCGCAGCATCGACAGAGGAATCTTCGCCTGAGTCATCTTGCGCACCAGCTCTTTGCCAGTCTCCCAATCCGGGGCAAACGCAACCTGAAAACTTTCCGTTTCTGGCAACGGTGTTACTCGCACTTTGACTTCAGTAATTACCCCCATTCGTCCTTCCGAGCCGAGGATAATTTCGCGTAGATCCGGCCCTGCTGAGGAAGCAGGCATGGTTGGGATGATCAGGGTGCCCTTAGGGGTTTCCACCCTGCCGCCCGCGAACATCTGCTCGATACGGCCGTAGCGCATGGACTGTTGGCCGCTGGATCGACTGGCAACCCAACCGCCGATGGTGGAGAGCTCCCAGGATTGGGGGAAATGCCCCAGCATATAACCCCTTTCATTAAGTTGCTGTTCCACCATTGGGCCTGGTGTTCCGGCGCCGAAGGTCGCAATTTGGCTTTCGGTATCCAAATCAATGAGCTGGTCCATGCCTGCTAGGCTTAGGGTCAAAACCGGCTCATCACTTTCAGGGGGATTGATGTGGCCGGCAACGGAGGTGCCACCACCATAGGGAATCACGGTAATTCCCTGCTCCAGAGCCCAGTCCAGTAGCTCGCGTACGTCCTCACTACTGGCGGGGGTAGCGACCCCATCAGGAAAACGCTCAAACTCACCGGAGCGCATGGCCAGCCAATCTGGCAGGCTTTGCCCTCGCGCATGGCGAAGCCGGATTTCCGGGTGAGTGTCCACACCAGGATGCTCAGGTAACCGGGAGGCAGGCACCTTCGCGACAACCGCCGTCATCTCCGCATCGGGTAACGGTTCTGCACGCCCCAGCCGTTGTTGGACAAACGCCAGCCCAGACGGTTTTAACGGATAGTGGTTATTGCTGTCACCCCAGCCATTCCAGCGTCGCATGCATGCACTCCTTATTTTCATTCAATAGTAGCCCTGACACGCTTCGCTTTCACTGGCGTAGCAGGACATTGAATGGACTATTTATGACAAAGGAGTGACTTGCGCATAGTAAGGAAGGGGGTAATGGCTTCAGGGCTTTAGCAACCAACGGCGCCAGCCTTGTTGGCGAGCCTCAGAGCGTTCCTGATTCAGTGAAAGCAGCATGGATTCAATGGATTCAGCCACGATTTCCCGCACTGCCCAGCGGGCGTCAGCGTCACCCTGCTTGCCTGCCCAGGGCGCGGTGGAAATCGGTGCGCCGAGCTGGAACCAGAGCGGCTCCGGCCGCGGCACCAGGGTGGGGCCCACGCCACGGCTTAAGGGCATAAACATATCCCCACCGCGCAGTAACTTGTCCACGCGGGACGATTTCAGCAGGGTGCGACCAAGCCTTGATTGTTGGAAGTCACTGCCATCGATCAAAACACGGTAGGCCTGATCACAACCCGCCGAGGCAAACGGGATAATGTCGTAGCCGTGCTCAATCGCCAAACGCGCAAACCCAGTCCGGTTTTTCCATACCAGCTTGTGTACTTCATCCTTACGCATGGCCACTTCCCGTGACCCACCGGGGAATACCAGCACGGGCTGACCAGACTGCATTAGCGCGGTGCAATTATCCGGGTTCCCTTCCACCGCACCCCAATATTTAACCAGTGCACCCCAGCCCGGCACACGAAAATGCAATCGATCCCCCAGCGCCCGGGGGAACACCCCCGTTGCCCGATATAGTTCCAGCAAAAAAAGCGGCGAATCGATCAGCCCATACAGGCCATGATTACCCACAAACAACGCCGGCCGCTGCAAGCTCACATGTTCAGCCCCAAATAACCGGGGCGCGAAATAGCGTCGTGGCAGGGCAAGTAATCGGTCCATTGTTGCCAGTGACGGCGGAGAAAAATGCTTAATACTCAAGCGATGTCCTGTAACAGTATGATCAAATTTGAAGCACTATGACGCCAGCACTTTACCAGCTTTTATAGTACCGCTATGGTTCATTCAGTCCTAGACCAGTAAAAAACCAATATGATATCGAACCTCAAGGAGCTTTCATGAAACGATTTGCCGGGTCTCTTGCTCTCGCGAGTGCCATTGCCGTTACGGGCTGCAGCACGGTTAACCCTTACACAGGGGAAAAACAAACCTCGAAAGCAACCTCTGGTGCGGCCATTGGTGCGGTAGCGGGCGCCCTGATCGGTATTGCCACTTCCGATAGCGCCAAGCAACGTAAAGAGCGCGCCCTAGCAGGTGCTGGGATCGGCGCGGTCACCGGCGGCGGCGTGGGTTACTACATGGATGTCCAGGAAGCCAAGCTACGCCAGAAGCTCGAAGGGGCCGGGGTATCGGTTACCCGTGATGGCGAGAATATTATTCTGAACATGCCGGGCAACCTGACATTCGCTACCGACAGCACCGACGTGAAGCCCTCTTTCGATCCGGTACTGGAAGCCGTGGCGGAAGTCCTCAAGGAGTACAAATCCACCATGATCCAGGTGGCCGGGCACACCGACAGCACCGGTGGCGACCGCTACAACCTGCTGCTTTCCCAGCAACGGGCTCAAGCGGTCTTCAACAAGCTGTCCGCCTTCGGGGTTGAGCAAGTTCGCCTAGACGCGGTTGGCTTTGGTGAAACCCAGCCGATTGCCAGCAACAGCAGCGCCAATGGTCGCCAGCAAAACCGTCGCGTTGAGCTGACATTGCTACCTTACACCAAGTAATATCAGCAGGCTGATGGCGGTGGGTTCGCACCCACCGCCATTGCACTTACTCACCTCTTTACTCGTCCCTTTCTTCCTCTACCTGCGCATCGTTTTATCAATGTAATCGCAACTTTTTGGATGCTCACTCACCCTGGTTTCCGCGATGCTCCCAGTCAGTCTCATTTCCCTTCATACTGCGGGTAGCACATATGGAAACAGGTCTGAATACAACCATGAGCACCGAGCAACAACGGCGACAAGCCATCAAAGACCACTCCCCCTTGCCGGGAGATAACTTTGTTTATGGTGTGCTGACGACGGGAATTTTTTGCTTGCCTATCTGTCCATCGCGACGTCCTCGCGATGAAAATGTTCGTCTCTTCGACACCCCCGTACAGGCTATTCAGAATGGCTACCGACCCTGTCGCCGCTGCCATCCACTTGGAGATATCGCCTCGCCATCAACAGCCATAGTGATTGCGCTATGTCGATTGATTGAAGCGGCCGAACGAAAACCCACGCTCACGGAGTTATCGGCGCAATCGGGCTGGAGCGCTCATCATCTGCAACGCCAATTCAAAGCGGTTGCCGGCATTTCACCGCACCAGTACGGTGTCGCCATTCGCCGACGGCGAGCGCAACAGCAGCTCCGCTATGAACAGTCATTGACCCACTCGGCTCACTTGGCCGGATTTGACTCGACTAGCCACCTACATGCCGTCGCTGGCAACACCCTTGGCATGAAACCGGGCCAATATCGACAAGCAGGTAAAGGCTTGGCACTTCGCTTTGCCATCGCCGAAAGCTCACTCGGCTCTGTGCTGGTGGCAGAAAGCGAGCGTGGCATCTGTGCCGTCACCATAGGGGATGATCCCAGCGTGTTACTGCAGGATTTCGAACAGGAATTCAGTGGCGCCACCCTGCTGCCGGGTAATAGTGAGTTTGATCAGCGCGTTGCCATGGTCATTACCCTGATCGACGACCCGCAGCAGATTACTCAAGCACCTCGTGATCTGCTGCTGCCTTTGGATATTCGAGGGACCGCCTTCCAGCAACAAGTCTGGGCGGCACTACAGACGATTCCCACAGGCCAAACCCTGTCTTATCAGGCACTGGCAGTAAAACTTGGCAAGCCTACAGCCGCCCGAGCTGTTGCCCAGGCCTGCGCCAGTAACCGGCTGGCTGTTTTGGTCCCCTGTCATCGTATTGTGCGCACTGATGGCGGGCTGTCTGGCTACCGCTGGGGTGTTGACCGCAAAGCCGCTTTACTCGACCGCGAACGGGAGCTCAGCCACAAGTGTCAACGGTAAAGCTGCCGCTGCCCGTGCCTTTTAATGTGCGCGCCTTCCTTCAGTTTCATGGCCGTGATACTCAAGCCGTCTCCGAGCGGGTAGGCACCCACACGCTGCACAAAGCCATTATGCTCAATAATCGGCCCTGTGTTCTGGAAATGGACTTCAACCAAACTGGCCACGTCATCACCAGCGCCACAGACATCACCACCACGGCCCTGACCGGCCAAACGCGTGCCATGCTGGGTTTGGATCAACCTGTGAAGACATTCGAAAACGCAATCAGCGGGGAACATCCCTTGGGCGCACTGGTGCAGCGACAAAGGGGGCTACGGGTACCGCAATCGGCAACACCCTATGAAGCGCTCAGTTGGGCCATTATTGGGCAACAGATTAGCGTTAGTGCGGCCACGGCGATTCGCCGACGCTTCATCCAGCGGGCGAACCCCGCGAGCCATGCCGGCCTGAACTGTTACCCGGATGCCGCCACAGTCAGTTTGCTAACCCCTGAGACTCTACGCAGCGTGGGGTTTTCTGCCACAAAAGCCGATACGTTGCTGGCCGTATCAAGGCTGTGTCTCAACCAGCAGCTTTTGCCGGACGCATTAAATGCCAGCGCGGACACACAGCAATTGGAGCGCACCTTGCTGGAGATTCGCGGCTTGGGCCCTTGGAGCGTTAATTACACCTTGCTAAGGGGCTACGGCTACTTGGACGGCAGCCTGCATGGCGACGCGGCGGTACAAAAAGCGTTGCAGCGGCTGCTTGGCCAGCCTGAGCGACCGACCGCCAGTGCCACCCGGGCTTGGTTGGCAGACTTCACGCCGTGGCGGGCACTGGTGGCCGCACACCTGTGGCAGTCCTTATCCTCGCAGGCCTAGGCTTTCGAGATCCCGGGTCAGGCCTTGCGAGCCAGCCGCCATGCCAGAACCGACATGGGGGCCAATAGCGTAATCACTAACAGGTACGGCCAACGCTGGTCCAGCGTGTATAGCCCCGTGCCCACCAGTGGCCCGACAATAAAGCCCAGTGCCGGGCAGGCACTGGCCAGGCCCGCCACCCGCCCCTGCTCTTCCGTCGGCACTCGCAGGCTGGCCAGCGACATGATCGCCGGCATGCCAAAACCAAGGCCCAAGCCCACCAACATCACCGCGCCACTCATCAAGGCCTCGGCCTCCGCCAACCAAAGAATGATCGCACCGGCGCCGATGCTGGGCACCGCAAGGGCGATCAACAGGGTCGCAGGGGCCTTTAACCACTGCACTACGATGAGTTGCCCGGACAATGACGTCAGTGCCGCCATCATCATGGTCAAACCCAAGGCTCTGGCCGCTTCCGCCGGACTCATCTGAAACTGGTCCTGGAACAGGAAACCCAGGGTTTGCTGAATCAGCGCGAAACTCATAAACAGCATGACCCCGACCAATAGCAGGTCCCGCAAACGCGGATCCGCATAGGCTGCCAGCCCGTGGCGTAACACAGAACGTAACGGCACGGTTCTGGTTGTTGGCCGATGCGGCGATGGCGGCAGCCAAAGTGCCACGCTAATCGCCATAAGCGCCGTTAAGGCAGCCACTCCATACAGTGGAAACACCAGCGCCACCGCGGCCAGTATGCCGCCGGATACCGGGCCGACTACGGTGCCAACATTATTCGCCGCCCCAATCCGGCCCATGCCCTGAGTGCGCTGGGCTGCAGTGGTAATGTCAGCGGTGTACGCAGCCGCCGCTGCCGGGGTAGCCGCCATAATAGCGGCCTGTAGCATACGGCTAAGCACCAGCGCGGCCACCAGCCCGATACCCACAAGCCCCCCTCGTAGCCCGAGATCAAAAACAACAGCAAACGACAAGGTCCCTAACGAGTAGCCTGACAAACCGATCACCATTACCCGCTTGCGACCTAGGGATTCACTCAAGGTACCCCAGACCGGGCTGGCTAAAGCGAACACTAACGAGGAGCAACTGATGATTAGCCCTACTTGCATTTCCGTCATGCCGGTAGCGCGTCCCAGTGAGGGCAGCAGTGTAAATACCAGCGTCTGCCCTAGCGCGGTAACCGCTACGGCGGTCAATAACATTGTATGACTGAAGGTGAGCGAGGTAGGCTTGCCAGCGATTTCAGAGGAAGGGCTAAGCTGTGACATTAAAAATTCCGGTTCAAGGGGTGGCGGAGCACACGCCACGGCAGGGCGGCCTTCATCACGAGTTGCTGGCGGATTGGTTGGCAAAAGCACCTTTCACTTTGGCCATGTCATCCGGTTTTTTCGGCTTCTTTGCCCATTTTGGCACCGTGCGCGCCCTGCTCGACCATGATCTGCAGCCTGCCCATTATTGTGGCTCCAGTGCCGGAGCCCTGGTGGGCGGCTGCATGGCAGCCGGTGCCAGCGTCAACGCCATCGAAGATACCCTGCTTGGCCTGGATCGCGCACAATTTTGGGACCCCACCCCAGGTTTGGGGCTATTATCCGGGCAAGCCTTGCGCACAATATTGGCAGCGCTGCTGCCCACCCAGCGCGTGGAGCATACCCTAACCCCACTAGCAGTCTCTGCCTGGCATGGCAGAAGCCGGCGTACGCACGTTTTACGGAGCGGCAATTTAGTGGAGTCTGTATACGCGTCCTGCGCGGTGCCTTTGCTGTTTCAGCCCGCTCGCATTGGCGGCAGCTACTACTGGGACGGCGGCATCGCCGATCGGCATGGATTGGCTGCCACCTACCCCGCAGAGCGCGTACTTTACCATTATTTGCAGTCCCGCTCCCCCTGGCGTGGCCGTAACAGCACAGCATTACACCCCCCAACGCGACCCAATTTGATGACTGTTGCCATTGACGGCCTCCCCCGCAGCGGCCCCGGCAAGTTAGAACAGGGCAGGCAAGCCATGCTGCAGGCCTATAACGCCACCGGCCGGGCATTAGCCCGGCCGGTGGGTAACTCGCTCATTCTTGAGTCGGCTCAAGACACCTCGTCATAAAGCGGCTTGGACAATTCTGCCCAGTCTATCTGGCCATCATCCACCAGATTTTCAAACTGTAAAATCCCGAGTTCCTCAAAACGGGGACGCACGGATTCGGTCAGTAAGCCAATGCGCTTCAAGTTCGGCATAATCCGGGTGAACAGCAAGTTGCGGAACTGCGCCATGATGTTAGACGACAACACTTGTTCACGGGCTTCGTCTACATCCCAACCAAACTCCTCGAACACCTCGGTGCTGATCAGTCGTTCTCGCATCACCACGCAGGCCTCAAAGGCAAAGTGCGCACGCTCCTCTTTTTCCTCTTCAGTTAAAGTCTCAACAAAGCTCTCTAAGTAATTGACACCAAAGGTAACGTGCCGTGCCTCGTCGCGAATCACCAGATGGATAATCTGCTTTAACTGTGGGTCCTGTGCGGTCATCTTCAGGGTATTGAACGCAGCCAGTGCCAGCCCTTCGATAATGATCTGCATACCGATAAATTTCAGATCCCAGCGAGGGTCAGAAAGAATCTTGTCGAGTAACGACTTTAGGTTGGGGTTCACCGGATAGAAAATGCCGACCTTTTCCTGCAGGTAACGGGTAAACACTTCCACATGCCGAGCTTCATCAAATGTTTGGCTGGCCGCATACAATTTTGCATCGTAGGAGGGGGCGCAACTGGCTAGCTGGGAAGCCACCAGCAAAGCCCCCTGCTCGCCGTGAACAAATTGCGCCAGTGTCCAGGCCAGATTGTGCCAGCCGAAACGCAGCTTTTCCTCATCGCTAAGCGACTCAAAAACGGACCAACCATTAAAAGGGTTAAACGACTGATCAAGGGGGGCTTCGGATTTGGGAAAAGTCTGGGACCAATCCACATCCATGTCCGCATTCCAATTGAGCTCTTTGCCCAGCCGGTATAATTTGCGAATTCGGCCGTCAGCGGATGAATAGTCCCAGTTGTAGTGTCCCGTAAGGGGGGTTTGGAAGATTTCCACCACATCTTCAATGTGCTGGGGGGTCAGCTTGTCTTCAATGTCTTCGTGACCCGGGCCGTCCCAATTTTGATAGATCCTGACATCACTAGGCGGCGTGCTAACTTTGGTTATTTTCATAAGGCATCCTTGGTAACGCTTAGTCAATTAACGCTAGGCGGATGCCGTGAAAGGAACAATGTCGTGGAATGACAATCAGCGCCATCCATGGCGCGTAAACACAATTGCAGCCCCGAAGCGGGGCTGTGATCAACCGGTTATTTCTGGGCTGGCATCATCAGACAGCAGGAAATGGGCGCGGGCAATGGTGATCGGTTCTTGACGGTTTTTCTGCCACGCACTGATATGCACATTGGCAATGCGCCGGCCCAGTCGCGTCACACTGCATTCCGCGTAGGTATCACGAAACAATCCGGCGCGCAGGTAATCAATGGTGAAGTCGATGGTTTTTGGCACCTTCGGCTCCCCCATTTGTAGCAGGATGAAGATAATGGCGGCCTGCTCCATGAACCCGGCCACGGCCCCACCGTGCAATGCGGGTAACGTCGGGTTGCCAATCAGATTATCGTGCTTGGGCAGCACAAACGTCAGTTCGTCCCCCTGGGCCAGCACCTGAATCCCCAAGAACCGCGCGTACGGTACTCGATCGATCAAGGCCTGATAGTCTGCTTTGCCACTGCGGCACTCATCGATCAATGTTTTCAATGCTTTCATCGGCCCACCATCGTGCCTGCCTTATTAATTTTCAATCGTGTATACGTGGCCAGCCCGGTGGCGATAGGCTCATCGTCCCCGCCTTCTTCCCAGGTCGTTACACTAACAAAGGCCACATGGGTGGTAAGCCGGTAGCAGGTGGCTTCACACACCACCGCCTTGCCTTTTTCCGGGCTGCGCAGGTGATCCACCCGAAAGTCGATTGTCGGAGTAATCTCAAACGTGGGGAAATTACGGCAAGTGATCGCCATGCCGCCAGCCTGATCCATCATTGCAAAAATGGCCCCGCCGTGCATAACACCAGTATCCGGGTTACCGACCAGGTCATCCCGCCAGGGCATCCTTAGCCGGACACTCTCCGGCGTTGCGCTAATGACTTCGAGTCCCAGAACAGCAGAGTGACGAACAGATTCCAAGAAACGATTACATAAATCCTTGGGTGTATACGGAAGCGTTTTTTCTGTCACGGCGGCCAATGTCTCCAGCAAGTTTCGGGGCCAAGATTAACGACTGTTAGCTAATCTGCAAGTGTTACTTATTTTACCATAGAAACGGCCTTGCCCTCTGTTAGGCTTACCGCCCGTTTTCAGGAGTCGTTTGGGATGGCCAAATCACGGTTAAAAAATAGTCTGCGTGCCGTTGGCCACATCGTGGAGCGCCGGCGCCACCCGCAACGTTTTATCCAAGTGGATAAATGCCCGTGGGATGAAGTTTATCGTGACGGTATTATGGCGGTACGTCATTACACCCTACCGCCTATGACCGAAATCCCGATTAACGATGGTTTCTTACCCGTTTCCCCTATAAAACATCGCGTCCCTCTCTTGTTGGTTCCGGCGCTGGGCATTCATTGCTGGACCTACGATTTAATGCCAAACCGATCCATGGTCCGCTACCTCATGGCCCGTGGCTATGAGGTGTATCTGGTGGACTGGGGAAGGCCTTCCCATGCCGACCGCAGCCTCAATTTGGACACCTACGTCAATCGCTGGCTGCCCTCTGCCGTTGAAACAGTGCGAAAACATGCGCAAACCGAAACCATCAATATGATGGGCTACTGCATGGGCGGGCTACTGTGTCTAATGTATCTAGGCGGGCACAATGATGCGCCGGTGCGTAGCCTGATTACCATTGCCAGCCCCGTGAATTTTCATAAAAGTGGCTTCTTCGGCAAGGCTTTAGGGGTGGCGGCTATCCCTGCCATGCACCTCCATGACCGGTTTAAGATTCGTCTTGAACCGCTCAGCGATAAGCTATTTCATATCCCTGCCAGCCTGTTGGCACTTGGATTCAAGATGACCAACCCTCCAGGAGTGGTGCAGGCCTACATGGATCTGATCCGCAATATCGGTGACCGGGAATACGTCACCGAATACATGACCATGGGGCAGTGGTTTAACGACATGGTCGACTATCCTGGTGCGGTGGTGCGTGAGGTTATCGAAAAAATGATTCTTGCCAATAGTCTGGCCAAAGGCAAAATCCGCATCGGCGGCCGCAGCGTAGATTTTTCATCCATTCAGCAGGATTTGCTCGCTCTTGCAGGCATTACCGACAATATTGTCAGTCTTCGCGCTGCACGGGATATCATGCAGCTTGTCGGCAGCAAAGATAAGCGCTTCGAGGAAGTGCCCGGCGGGCATGCCGGCGCCTTTTCCGGGTCGAAAGCGCCTTCCCATACCTGGCGCATCAGCGCTGACTGGCTGGCGGCGCGCTCATCAGTATAGCGGCACCGCCAGGGGCAAATTGCAGCTGGCCCTAGAGCTGGGCCAGTTCACTCACGTGTTCAGCCATTTGTGTCGCGTAACGATAAAACAAGTAAGGGATTTTCTGCGTGTTCGGATCATCCATACCCGGGATGGATTTGCGCACAAAAGACCAGCGCTGATCGATAAATGCCAGCACTTCACGGGCCTTTTTATCACCGGCATATTTGCCTTTCAACTCATCCAACATCTCATCAATGGCGCGAGCTTCCGCAGCAAAATCCATGGACTGCAACCCTGTACCAGTTTTTAGGCCTGCTGAGGGAAATGCTGCCAGCGCCGCATATTCACTGGCCAAGCGTTGCATGGCCACGGATAACTCGGTGATATCCAGATAACGATCCTCCCCTGTCGGCTCAGCACTATTCACTAATGCGTCCACCGCCAAAGTGGTCGTATTGATTTCGCTCATGGCGCTGTAATCCGCGTACCCCTGTGTGGCCAACGGATTATCCAGCGCTCGTTTGCTAAGCGCTGCCCAAGATGCCTGCAACTGTGCGGCGATATCTTTTTGCTCGGGAGTCGCTTGCGCAGCAAGCGCGTCCAGATGCTGCTCACCCTCTAGCAACAGCGCTTTCAGTGCTTCGCGATCTTCCGGGTTATCTCCGCGTATGGAAAGCAGATGAAAGCCCATGCGAACCCGCCAGGCATCCGCCTGAACCAGTGCCAGCTCTGTGACAGACATTGCAGCCTGAGCCCCCATTGACATCAGAAGCAATGCCGCGACCAAGCTATGTCGAATTCTTTTCTTCACCCCGTACTCCCCCAACAGATTGTAAAGCGCCCTTACTGAACGCAATCACCATCAAAAACCCCCGCATTAATGCCAGAGCCTAGAACACTGGCTCGTAGCGCCTCATTCAACAGGTCCAAAACTGGGCTTTTCCACATCGGTGGAGGCCAGCTGGATCGCTTGGCTCATGGTCTCGACCATTTGGCTCGTATAGCGGTAAATGAGGTAAGGCACCGCGTCCTCATAAAACTTGACCATGGATTCGCGGATAAACATCCACTTCACACCAGCCTGATCAAGGGCACGGCTAAGGGCTTCATCGCCTGCATGATTTTTTTTTGCTGCTGCCAGCATACTTTCGAAATTAGGCACCGCATCCTTGAATTCGATACGGTTTACATCCGCACCAGAGGCCATGCCGCCTGCCGGATCCGCAGCGACATTCAAGTATTCTGAGGTCATCCGCTGCAGGTAGGCCGAAAGCGCACGAACATCATCGTATTCGCCTTCTGTGGCCCCCGTGAATGCCTCAATGCGCCGGCTCATTTCCGCCGCCGTTTCGTTCACATCTTGGATCGTGTAAGTACGGGTAAAACCTTGCTCCGCCATCGTGTTGCCCTGAGCGGCAGGTTTAAAAACATCCCACTGGCGGGTAAGGTCAGCAACCAGTTTACGCTCTTCGCTACCTTCCGCAGCGCTGCGCAGAGTATCCATTCCCGATTGAGCCTGGCTAATTGCGCCGTCAAGATTGGATATATAGGTTTTACTGCCCACCATCACGGTCAACATGTGGAAATCGGAACGCACTTTCCACAGCGCCAATTCAAAATCCTCGAGCTCCGCATTACTGATCGCCGCAATCCCCTGCATCGGCAGCAATATCATCGCAATGAAAGATCCCAGAAGACGCTTTCTCATAGCTACTCCCTAATAATCGCTATTGTTGTTGTTACTGGCGTTGTTATGACGTTATTGCGTTGGCAAATCAGCTCATCCTTGAAACCGCATCATCAGACAATAGCATAAAAAGTAGCAAAAACAGGAGGAAGGGACTAATACTTCATAAGCCTTTCAGCTGTTCACCCAGCGACTCTGCCCACTGCGGTAGATATGGGCCAAGGTGGGCCTCGAGAAGCTCCGGAATAAACCAGCCCAGACTCGCAACCACCAATACGATCAATAGGGTTAATACATTGCTAAGCCAGCACAAACCACCCACCAGAAGAACCACTGCACTGGGAGGCGGGTTCGGTGTTCCAAAGCGATTGATCAAACTGCTACCATCGCCCAGATACAAATAAAGCTGAAATAGCACATTGACCAACGGTACGGAAATCAGGATGACCCACCAGCCACTCATGGCCATATCGTGCAAACGACGTACCATTAGACCCATCTGGTAAAACACAAGCACTAACGAAACCACCGCGGCGGCGGCCCATCCCACCCACTGTGGTAACCATTCCACCGACATTAGCAAGAACAAGGTAATCAATAACGCCGCAAGAAACGACGCGCCAAATTGGTAGCAGGCAAATCGCAAGCGACCCAATCGTTGCCACAGACTAAGTACAGATAAGGGCTCGTAAACGATGGTGCCCTTGCCCTGATACCCAGGTTTTAGCGGCCCATTGCCGTACAAGACACCCATGTCTTCCCCCCGAAAGCCCCTACTTTAACTTTATTACTATGCAAGACTCCGAGGCTTTTCAATAGCCTGCTAGCAGGCTATTGAATTTTTTGTTCCTCGCGCCACTGCTGATAACGTTCCAGGTCACCACGGGTTAGCTTTAGGGCACGCGATATCACCGCGACATCATCCATCAGCCCCAGCGCAACAACCACATCGGGGATTGCATCCAACGGCATCAAGAAATAGACCAGCGCCGCAGCAATCGTCAGCAAGCTGCCCCAGGGAACATTCTTGTACCGGCCTGTCACCCAGTCACGCAGTAAGGAGGCCAGCAAAATCAGGTCACCGAAAGTCTCTCCCAATCGCTCCTTAAGCCGATCTGAGCGATTAAATACCGCCTGGACCAGCCAGCGGGTCGCCGTGGCAGAACGAAGAATCCGCCCGGCCCTGCGCCGGGCCTCCAGTCGAAAGGGATTAATTGGCACTGATTTCCCGGAATAACGCGCGATACTCTTCGGTAAGCTTATGGCGTGGCTGCATGTTCACTAAGGGCGTGGCTTGCTCGTGGGATTCGCGCATTACCACGCTACTCGATAGCTTGTTAGTGAGGATCGGCAACCCCTCTTCTTCCAGCGAGGCGACCAACTCTTGAGGCAACCGGGCGCGGGGTTGATATTGATTGACCACGATTCCTTCTACTTCAAGCTCGTCATTATGGTCTTCACGCGCTTCCTGAATATTTTCCAGCAAGGTATACAGGGCTTTACGAGAAAAAGCATCGCAATCGAACGGAATCAACACCCTGTCCACAGCAATCAGCGAAGATAGTGTGTAGAAGTTATAGGCTGGCGGCGTATCTACAAAGATTTCGTCATAGTCTTTTGACAAGGTCTTCAGCAAGCCACGCAACTTATAGATTTTGTGCTTGGATTCGAGCATGTGCTCGATCTCTCCCAGTTCACCATCCGACGGCAGCACAAACAAATTCTCAAACGGGGTAGCGTGTACGTAATCGCGAGGATCTTTTTCTTTTAGACGAAACGACAGGGTTTGAGCAAAGAAGGTGCCGATATTGGGTTTCGGACCATGGCCATCGCTGTACGCTTTCATGCCCAATAAATATTGACTGGCGTTACACTGTGGATCCAGATCGACAACTAGGGTGCGCTTGCCTTCCGACGCGCTGATGGCGGCAAGGTTGACGGTAATGCTGGATTTCCCCACGCCCCCTTTCTGATTGAACACCACTCTACGCATTCCTTGTTCTCCTTAAACAGCAGGTATCGGCGTTGTCGAATCATACACAGCCTGCAAAGCCACTCACAGTACCAAAGTGACTGCTTTACACGGCGGCGAAGACTGTCCACAGAAACTGTGGATAACTTGGTTAATAACCATTGGGCGGAACTCGCAAACCGTTATCACCCACGCGCAAGTGACAGTTCGATTAAAAAACACTCAAATTAACCGTGGCTACGCCACCTCACGACGAAATCTATTTGCTTTGCCTCGCCGGGTGTCATGAAGATCGTTAACAGTAAACACGATATTTCACCTTGATGCTCTCGGTGCTTTAGAGGCTCGCTCTCATTTTGGATATATTTCAGGTGCCCTCTGTGTCTCAGCGATTATGTATCCCGCCACAGGCAAGCCCCTTAAAGTCCTCCTTGCTGCCACGACGCGTTGAGCAGCTATATGAATATCATCCCCCCCTTCACGCACCCTATGGGTGAATATTGGTCAAACCCGGATCAGTTCGGCCAGAACGATTCAGCCCGAACGGCGCGAGCACAAGGCCCCCTGGCCGGCCCCCAACGGGCAGCGTGGAGGCGCTACCCGCTTTCATGATCAGGCCGTAATACGTACGCCCTGGCGCAGAGTCACCAGCTCCTCCGCTGCAGTAGGGTGGATCCCCACCGTGGCATCGAAATCGGCCTTAGTGGCCCCCATCTTGATTGCTACAGCAAAACCTTGGGTAATTTCCGCAGAATCTTCGCCGGCCATATGCAGGCCAAGTACCTTGTCGGTAGCATCGTCCACAATCAACTTGATCAGTGAGCGTGCTTGTTTGTCACCCAGCGTGTACCGCATGGGCCGGAACGCACTCTTGTAGACTCGCACCGCAGGCACCTGGGCCAACGCTTGCTCCTGCGTCATTCCCACCGTGCCGATATTCGGGTGACTGAACACTGCGGTGGCAATATTATGGTAATCCATGGCCGATTCCGGCTTTTGTTGGCCATAAAGCTGAGCTGCCAGCCACATGCCTTCCGCCAATGCCACCGGCGTCAATTGCACTCGATCAATGACATCACCAAGCGCATACAGGCCTGGCACACTGGTAGCAAAACCCTCATCTACCTTGATGGCCCCGCCGTCAGTCATTGCCGGAGCGGCCCCGTTGGCAAACAGATCATCCAGCTTGGGTATACGACCGGTGGCATAGAACACTTCATCAAACACCGCACGCTCACCATTTTTATAGGTAACCCGCTTTTCTCCCTCGCTGCTCTCAATGTTGGCAATGTCTGCATTGAATTTCAGTGTGACGCCCTGCTCTTCCATCTGCTCGGCAATAAAGCCGCGAATATCGTCATCAAAACCGCGCAGGAATAGATCGCCACGGTAGACTTGGGTGACCTTACAGCCTAAGCCATGCAAGATGCCGGCAAATTCAGTGGCAATATAGCCCCCGCCCACAACGGCAACGTGCCTGGGAAGTGTGTCGAGATAGAACAGATCATCGGAAATGCGCACATGCTCACGGCCGGGCAAATCTGGCACGAAGGGCTTGCCTCCCACGGCCACAAGGATATGGCGGGCCGATAACACAGTCTCTCCTACTGAGACCTTGCCCTCACCCAGCACTTGCCCGTGGCCTTCAAAGATCGTTACCCCAGCCTGTTTCAGAATACGCTGGTAGATACCATTCAATCGGCCGATTTCCCGGCTTTTGTTGTCGCGTAACGTGGCCCAGTCAAAGTCCCACCCTTTTACGCTGTAGCCATAATCTTCCGCCAAGGCAAACTCTTGCGGAAAGTGGCTACCGTAGGAGAACAATTTTTTAGGGACGCACCCCACATTTACACAGGTGCCACCAAAGAAACGTTCCTCAATAATAGCCACATTAGCGCCATGGGATGCTGCCATCCGCGCTGCACGCACGCCGCCTGAACCGGCACCAATTACAACAAGATCAAATTCCGTGGTCACTGAAAACTCCTTCGTGTTTTATACATTGTGACGGCTGTAGCAATCACCACCAACACAATCGCGTGATCTCTCTTATAGGCGCTGGCAATTACGGGCCGGTGCCGATGCCCTGCCAACGCATAAAAGGCTGCCTTTCACTGGGCCGCCCTTCACGCAGATAAAGGCCAGGCTCCACCGGCGGCCACAAACGATCCAGCGGGATGGATTCGCCATTACTGCTGAGCATGCGCGCATGATAGCGGCGTAACTGGCGTGGCTCGGTTACGCCACAGGAGTGAGCAATGGTTTCCACTTCCTTAACCAGATTGTTATGGAAATGCGCCACGCGTTGGGATTTCTCTGCTGGCACCAAGCCTCTTTGTAACCGTGGGTTATGGGTTGTGACACCGGTGGGGCAAGTATTGCGGTTGCACTGGAGCGCTTGAACACAGCCCAGCGCGAACATGTAACCCCGAGCAGAGACACAGAAGTCCGCCCCTACCGCTATCGCCCAGGCCACCATGCTGGGAGTGATCAGTTTTCCTGAAGCAATAATACGAATACGATCCGTTAGCCCATAACCGTCGCGTAAATCTACCAGCAACGGCAAGGATTCAGCTAAATACAATCCTACGTCATCCATCAGTGACATAGGTGCCGCCCCAGTGCCGCCATCGCCGCTATCTATGGTGATAAAATCAGGGGCAGATTCCATTCCCCGCTCATGGATAGCCACAAACAGGTCTTCCACCCATGACCAGGCACCAAGCACACACTTTATGCCCGTAGGCTTGCCGCTGACTTTGCGCACATGAGCAATCAAATCCAGCAAATCATCCGCGCTGTTCACCCCCGGCTGCCCGTTGGGGCTAATGGAAGCCTGCCCGGCAGGAATGCCACGGACGGCCGCAATTTCCTGAGTCACTTTATCAGCGGGTAAAATACCCCCTTTGCCGGGCTTGGCACCTTGGCTGAGCTTGATCTCAATCATTTTCACCTGTTGGTGGGCGGCTATGGCAGCCAGCCGCTCGTCATCCAGTTTGCCCTCGGCGTCTCGCACCCCATAGCGGGCGGTGCCGACCTGAAAAACCACATCACAGCCGCCTTCCAGGTGATAGGGTGATAACCCTCCCTCCCCGGTATTCATCCAGCAATTCGCAATAGCCGCCCCATGAGACAATGCCTGTACCGCCGGGCGCGACAAGGCACCAAAGCTCATGCCGGACACATTAAAGAAACTGAGCGCCGCATAGGGTTCGTCGCAATGGGGCCCAATCATCAGCGGCAAGGTTTTAGCGGCGTTTTTTTCCAGCGTCGGATATGGACAATTCATAAAAATGACTCGCCCAGCACCAATTTGTTTGGTGGAGCCAAACGCCATGGTATTACTCAGGTCTTTTGAAGCCCGGTATACCCAGGAACGTTGCGCCCGATTGAAAGGCAGCTCCTCGCGATCCATAGCGAAAAAGTACTGACGGAAAAACTCGCCAAGGCTCTCAAAAAAATAGCGAAAACGCCCTATTAGCGGGTAATTTCGACGAATGGCGTGACGTTTTTGAAAGAAGCGGTCCTGCAGCCAAAGCCCTGCTGCAACCAATATAACTAGCAAGGTTAATAACAAAAAAATCAGCTCCAGCCAGGCGATGGCGCTGTTCATCCACGGCTCCAGATACTCGGGAAACATTTGCTCTCCTTGTTAGCGGACGGCGCCGGCCAGAAATGTGCGCTAAGGCACTTAGGGCACCACAAGCCAATAGTATGATACCCGTCCAGCAGTTTTGTTACGTTTAGCGGCCAGTGAGGTCAATTCGTCTGATGCTGGCCAGAAAGAAAAGAGAAGGGCGTTATCATGGGGGTAACGTTAAGACTGATCGATGGTAAAACAAAAAAATAAAGGTATTCGTGGGGCCCTCAAGCATTCTGGTGCACCCGAAATCCGAAAGGGGGTGCAGGCTTCAATGCGGGTTTTATCAATTAGATCTTGGCTGGCCGGGGCCCTATTGGCAAGCGGCATCATCGCCAACAACGGTGCGATCGCCGACAGTATTTATAAATACCGCGCGAAGGATGGCACGATTTTGTTCACTGACCAAGCTCAGGAACAGGTCGGCCCGCAATATACCTTCCTGTCGGTGCGTAAAGGCTGGACCGATATCCCGCGTGCGCTTTCCAATGCCCAGCGGGATCAGTACGACACCCTGATCACTACAGCGGCCACCCGCTTCGGTGTGGACCCCGCTCTGGTGAAAGCGGTTATTCATGCCGAATCGCTATTCAACCGCAATGCCATTTCCCGGGTTGGCGCTCAAGGTCTGATGCAGCTGATGCCGGAAACAGCCGCCTACCTGAAAGTCAGCAACCCCTTTGACCCCCGTGCAAATATCGCCGGGGGCACCCAGTTTATTGCTTATCTGAAAGGTAAGTTTACCGAGCTTGACCACATCTTGGCCGCCTACAACGCCGGTGAAGGCAATGTACGCCGCTATGGCGGCATCCCGCCTTTCAAGGAAACCCAGGCCTACGTGAAGAAAGTGAAGCAACTGCGCCTACGCTATGCCCACCAATTCGTGGCTGAATTGGATGAAGAAAAGGTGTTTGCGTCTCGGTAGGCGCCCTGATCGTCGCAATGTCTGGGCGCGACTTTTGCAATCGCAACGATTTTGTTGGATTACCCTGAAAAGCGTAATCATACCGCCAGGGGAACGCCACTCAGGCCTCTACCCCCAGCCACTGCCCCTCGTAATCAATTCGAAATGATTCCAGTTGATAGTTCGCCGTCTGACACCTGCCACTGCGCAGAGAAAACGTCAGCCCGTGCCCCGGGCAACGCAATTGTTCATTGATTACCGTACACCGATCCAGGGGGAAATCCGCGTGGGGGCAACGGCGTTGCATTAGCCAGGTCCGCCCGTCTTCATGAATCAATAGCAGCTCTTTACGGCCCACCTTCACTGGCATGCGCAAACCATCATAGAGATCTATTATTCTGATCAATCGATGAAACATCTGCCCCTCTCAACACACTGAATCAAACCCTTGTGGTGTGAGCATGTCTGCATGCAACAACACGCCGCTTTCAGCAACCCACAACGTAAAAAGCCCGCTTTCGCGGGCTTTTTACTGTGCTGCGTCATCGTCGGCCGGTCAAGCAGGCATTAGTTGCCGTGCTTCTCAGCCAGATAGAACCATGTATCCAGTACTGAATCCGGGTTAAGGGAGACAGACGAGATGCCCTGCTCCATCAACCATTTGGCCAGATCCGGATGATCTGAAGGGCCCTGGCCACAAATACCAATGTACTTGCCCTGCTCGTTACAGGCATCGATGGCCATCTTCAGCAGCTTCTTCACCGCTGGATCGCGCTCATCAAACAGATGGCTAACAATACCGGAGTCACGATCCAGGCCCAAAGTCAGCTGAGTGAGATCGTTGGAACCGATGGAAAAGCCGTCAAAATGCTGAAGAAAATCATCAGCCAACAAGGCGTTGGTCGGCAGCTCGCACATCATAATGACGCGCAGGCCGTTTTCACCGCGCTTCAGTCCATTTTGACCAAGCAAGTCGATAACCTGCTCTGCTTCGCCCACTGTACGCACGAATGGCACCATGAGTTCCACATTGGTAAAGCCCATTTCATCACGGACTTTCTTCATGGCTCGACATTCAAGCTCGAAACAATCGCGGAAGTTTTCGCTGATGTAACGGCTAGCGCCGCGGAAGCCTAGCATCGGATTCTCTTCTTCAGGCTCGTACAGCTTCCCACCAATCAGGTTCGCGTATTCGTTGGACTTGAAGTCCGACAGACGCACGATCACTTTCTCCGGATGGAATGCTGCCGCTAGCGTTGAAACGCCCTCGACCAATTTTTCCACATAGAAATCTACCGGATCACCGTAACCCGCAGTGCGCTTGTCGACATTTTGCTTAACATCCTTGGGCATGGAATCGTAATTCAGCAACGCTTTCGGGTGCACACCGATCATGCGGTTGATGATGAATTCAAGACGAGCAAGGCCCACACCCTGGTTCGGCAAACCGGCGAAATCAAAAGCACGATCCGGATTGCCCACGTTCATCATGATCTTGAAAGGCAGTGAGGGCATAGATTCGATGGAGTTTCGCTGAATATCAAACGCCAGCTGGCCTTCATAAATCTTGCCGGTATCCCCTTCTGCACAGGAGGCCGTTACTTCCTGGCCATCTTTTAGAAGTTCGGTGGCATCGCCACAGCCCACGATGGCCGGCACGCCCAGTTCACGAGCGATGATCGCCGCGTGGCAAGTGCGCCCACCACGGTTGGTAATAATGGCCGCAGCGCGCTTCATCACCGGTTCCCAATCCGGGTCGGTCATATCGGTTACCAGTACATCGCCAGGCTGGACCTTATCCATTTCCTTGATGCTGGTAACAATGCGCACTTTACCCGCGCCGATGCGCTGGCCAATGGAGCGCCCTTCAACCAGCACCTTGCCGGTCTGCTTAAGCAGGTAGCGTTCCATAACGTTCACATCGGAACGGCTTTTCACGGTTTCCGGACGCGCCTGAACGATATACAGCTTGCCATCGTCGCCATCCAGCGCCCATTCGATATCCATGGGCATGCCGTAGTGTTTTTCGATTTCGATCGCCTGGCGGGACAAATCCTCGATTTGTTCGTCAGTCAGGCAGTAGCGAATGCGATCGTCTTTGTCCACATCCACGATTTTAACGGACTTGCCCGCGCTGCCTTCCGCACCGTAAATCATTTTCTGCATCTTGCTGCCCAAATTGCGGCGTAGCACAGCAGGTTTTTTGTTCAGCAAGGTTTTCTTGTGAACGTAGAATTCGTCCGGGTTAACCGCGCCCTGCACGACCATTTCACCCAGGCCGTAGGACGCGGTAATGAACACCACATCCTTGAAGCCGGATTCGGTATCCATGGAGAACATCACCCCAGCGGCGCCCGTTTCGGAACGCACCATTCGCTGCACCCCGGCAGACAGGGCAACCAGCTTATGATCAAAACCCTGGTGAACGCGGTAGCTGATGGCGCGGTCGTTAAACAATGAGGCGAAAACCTCTTTAACCGCAATCATGACACTGTCTACGCCACGAATATTCAGGAAGGTTTCCTGCTGGCCGGCAAAAGATGCATCGGGCAGATCTTCCGCCGTCGCTGAAGAGCGCACGGCCACTGGCAGGTCTGCATTGCCTTCGCCAATTTGGGCGTACGCATCACGAATCGCCTTGTCCAGCGCAGGCTGGAACGGAGCATCGACCACCCACTGACGGATCTCTTCGCCGGTCTTCGCCAGCGCGACCACGTCTTCAACGTCCAGCGCGGACAACGCTTCGTTGATTTTCTGGGTCAGGTTGTTGTGCTCAAGAAACTCACGGAAGGCTTCAGCGGTAGTAGCAAAGCCACCAGGAACGGAGACACCCGCTGCCGACAGATTGCTGATCATTTCACCCAGGGATGCGTTCTTGCCACCTACGTGCTCAACGTCATCTTTTCCCAAGTCCTGAAACCAGACTACATATTCCGCCAAGGTCGTCTCCTTTTACGTATTACCGGTTGGTTTGTTGGCCAAAGCAGGTCGGCACACCTTGTGTCGGTAGCCCCTGAATGCAGGCGCAGCACAAGATGCCGGATCAAATCGAGCCGACATTCTACTCAAAACCACAGCCGTTTGCCTGCCCCTCTTTCAGATTTACACGGTATTTAGGTAGGAGTTTAGTCAATATTCCGCTCAGACCATTGCCGTACACCGTTACAGGAGGCTATCTCGTTGAAATTAAAGAAAGATTCTTGTCAGAGCAGAATTGCCAAGCACAGCGCATTACTCGCGCCCTATTCGGACAACGCATGGCGTCCTAGATGCTTGGCGACTCAGCCAATGCCATCAGATAGCACTGGCCGCACGCCAAGTCAGCGTCTAGACTGGACCCATTCAAAACAAAGACTTATCCCCCGCAGGAACGGTGCTCAAGTCGCGGACCACCACGTTTTCGCGACCACACCCTAACCGGGTGCAGGCGCTCCGCTCTTACGGTAAAGGAAATGGCAGACACAATGAAACGAACCGCTTTTTACCTTTCCGATGGCACAGGCATCACCGCAGAAACTTTGGGCCACAGTATGCTTAGCCAATTCGGCGGCATCGAATTTATCCAGATTACCTTACCCTTCGTCCAATCTGATGAGCAAACCCGCGAAGCGGTAGCCCGTATCAACAAAGCCGCACAAGAAGATGGCGCCAAACCCGTGGTGTTCTCCACATTGGTCAACACTGATCACCGCTCCATTCTGCACGGTTGTGACGCACTGATTCTCGATTTGTTTGGCGCCTTCCTGCGGCCCCTGGAAGACGAACTTGGCGTGCGTTCCAGCCACAAAATCAACCAAAGCCACGCCATTCGCGATGCCGAGTCTTACCGTATCCGTATTAACGCGGTGCATTTTGCCTTGGATAACGATGACGGCGCACGCACCCGGCATTACGACCAGGCCGACGTCATCCTCATCGGCGTTTCGCGCTCCGGCAAAACCCCAACATGCCTTTATTTAGCGTTGCAATTCGGCCTGTTCACCGCCAACTACCCGCTCACCGAAGACGATTTCGACGACCTGCGCCTACCCAAGGCCCTGATAGAGCACAAGCACAAACTGTTCGGCCTCACCATCGAGGCCGACCGGCTAAGTGCTATCCGCAGCGAACGCAAAGCCGGCAGCAAATACGCTTCCCCGCGGCAGTGCGATATGGAACTGCGAGCATTGGAAGCGATGTACAACAAACACAACATTCCGTATCTGGATGCGACAGAGTTGTCGATTGAGGAAATTAGTACGCGCGTTTTGGCAATGAAGGGCCTAAAACGACGGCTGCAATAGTGAGTCCCGCCGCAGACGGTGTGCTTGCAAGCGATGCATTACAATGAGAGCTCTCATACATTGCGGACCCATTCGCCGGCAGCTGAAAATGCCCTGGGCAGATACCTGATTCTCGTTACCCATAGAGAATGGGCCATCCTGGGATAGATAGCCAAACCCTGATTCCTCCTAGCCAAAAAGGTTTTCGGGTTTTCAGCCTCTACAATGCAGCCTCATGCACTGAGGGAGCACTCTCTGAATGCCCATATGGCCCTCTCCTTTTGTTCCATATGAGCAGGGGCCCGACCTTTTCTTGAGGGGTTTCCACGCTGCGAAGGATTCCCCAGCCTCCTGGTGAATGTCACTTACAGACCAGATCCTGTAGCCGTTGTGTATAGAGAATAAGAAAGATCGCGCCGCGAGCAACGTTACTGCTGCGAAATTATAAAACCAAGGCGTTAATGAATTCATGCACGGGCATTGACGTTAATGTTTCACGGTTCTTACAGGTATCGAGAATGCGGTCCGCCCGTGTTGGCGGGAAGCAGGTCAATACATTCTGGTGGAACTTGTCGATTAAGGCAGGGATGCCTTCCTCCCTGCGGCGGCGATGACCGATTGGGTATTCCACGGTTACGATTTCGGTTTGAGTGCCGTCATTGAAGAAGACCTGAACAGCATTGGCGATAGAGCGTTTTGCCGGATCCAAGTAATCGCTGGTGTAGGCGGGACTTTCTATGATCTGCATTTTTTCCCGAAGCGTATCAATCATCGGGTTATCAACATGAAAGGTATCTTCGTAATGTTCTGCACGGAGATTGCCCATGATCAACGGCACGGCAATCATGTATTGCAGACAGTGGTCTCGATCTGCGGGGTTGGCTAAAGGTCCTTCTTTGGAAATAATACGAATGGCAGACTCATGGGTAGTCACTTCAATTCGCTCAATGTCATCCAGTCGATCTTTTACTTCAGGATAGAGTGAGACCGCAGCCTCGCAGGCCGTTTGCGCGTGGAATTCTGCTGGAAAGCGAATTTTGAAGAGAATGTTTTCCATCACATACGAACCGTAATCGCGCTGGAAGCTGAATTGACGCTTCTCGGGCGGCTTTATTACTTGATCCTTGTTCGTTTTGCTAAACAAAACATCATAGAACCCCCACTGGGGCGCTGTGAGTGCGCCGGGGATGCCCATTTCATCACGTAAGGCGATATCCGCAAGGCGTACAGCCCGGCTGGTGGCGTCCCCCGCTGCCCAGGATTTCCGCGAACCTGCATTGGGGGCATGGCGATATGTGCGCAGCGCCTGGCCATCTACCCAAGCGTGGGAGACAGCGGAGAGCATTTGCTCTCGATTAGCGCCCATGAGGTGAGCGACCACTGCTGTGGAAGCAACCTTGACCAGCAATACATGATCCAACCCGACACGATTGAAGGAGTTGTCCAGTGCCAATACGCCCTGAATTTCGTGGGCCTTGATCGTCGATTCAAGCACCACGTCCATGGTCAAGGGCGGCATACCCTCTGCGACCCGCTTTTGCGAAAGATGGTCTGCCACTGCCAGAATGCCACCGAGATTATCCGAAGGGTGCCCCCACTCTGCGGCCAACCAAGTGTCGTTGTAATCCAGCCACCGCACCATGCAGCCGATGTCCCATGCGGCCTTTACCGGATCAAGCCGATATGGAGTGCCGGGCACCCGCGCGCCGTGCGGCACCACCGTACCCTCGACTATCGGTCCTAGGTGTTTGCTGCATTCGGGAAAACGCAATGCCAGAAACCCGCAACCGAGGGTGTCTAATAAACAATAATGGGCTGTTTGCCAAGCCTCTTCCGCGACCACCTGATAATCACGAACGTAGTCCACAATCGCCTGGATTTCCGGGTCGTAATCAGGACGCAGATTCTGATCGGTGTTGCTGGGCATGATAGAAGCCCCCTTGCTTGTTAGTGGAGAGTAGCAGGATGGGGGCTAAATCCTGTTAAGGTCAAGTTTCAATAATGGCCAAGATAACAGCCGTGGAGGCTGTAAAACCGTCGCGTTGATACCCCGCGATAACAAATAGAATATTCAAGTCAAGGCCATATCATCGTGTGGCCAGTCACCTCATATCCACTCAAAAGCGCGTTCCGATATCAACACAAAATTGTACGGCACGGCTGATATTCAGATATCCGAAGACTCTGAATATCAGCGTCATTTGTCAGCACCGCTGGCAGCATCATAACGCTTGCGCTTTACGCGCTTAATACAGTGATGCAAGGAATTCAGCCGTCTTCTCAATGTTCAATGTCTCTATCCCCTGCCCCTCCCCGCTCATGATTGCGCTAGCAAGGTAGAGCATAAGGCGCTCCAGGGGCGTGGGTTTATTTCACCGTGCTAAGCCTTGCCGAAGGTGCGTTTCATTGAGGTAATGCTGGCGAGCCCTTTACTGATGCCCTACATCGCACCTCGCACAATAATGCACCTTAGAAACAATCACCGGGAATACGGACATTACCTTCCATTAGCACGCGCGCACTGCGGCTCATGCTGGCCTTGGTGGCCGTCCACTGACCATCCACCTGTTTAGCCCCTGCGCCCACACGCAAGGTTCCGGAGGGATGACCGAAGGTAACGCTGTCGCGCTCACCGCCGCCTGCCGCCAGGTTTACCAATGTGCCGGGTACTGCTGAGGCACTGGCGATGGCCACCGCAGCGGTGCCCATCATGGCATGATGCAATTTGCCCATGGACAAGGCTCGAACCAGCAGATCGATATCCCCCTCTTCAATTTGCTTGCCGCTGGAGGCGGAATAGCTCTTGGGCTTGGAGACAAACGCTATTTTTGGGGTATGCTGGCGTGCTTCGGCTTCTTCTATGTTGTCGATGAGGCCCATACGTTTAGCGCCATAGGCGCGAATGGTTTCAAAGGTTTGCAGCGCTTCCTTGTTTTCGTTGATGTCACCCTGCAGCTCGGTACCGCTGTAACCGATATCTTCTGCGTTAACGAAAACCGTCGGGATACCGGCGTTAATCATGGTCGCAGGAAAGGTCCCTACACCGGGAACTTCAAGTTCATCAACCACATTCCCAGTGGGGAACATGGCGCCTGCCCCGTCTGCCGGATCCATGAAGTCCACTTTTACCTCAGCGGCGGGGAAAGTCACACCGTCCAGCTCAAAATCACCGGTTTCCTGTACTTCACCATTGGTAACGGGAACATGGGCAACAATCGTTTTCTGAATGTTAACCTGCCAAATACGCACTTCAGCAATACCGTTTTCGGGTATCCGGTCCGCCGCAACCAGGCCGTTGCTAATGGCAAAAGACCCCACTGCCGCTGTCAGGTTGCCACAGTTGCCACTCCAATCCACAAAGGGCTTATCGATGGAAACCTGACCAAACAGGTAATCCACGTCGTGGTCCGCTTTTTCACTTTTGGCCAGAATCACCGATTTACTGGTGCTCGAAGTCGCGCCCCCCATACCATCGGTGTGCTTGCCATAAGGATCGGGACTACCGATCACCCGTAACAGGATTTTGTCGCGCACATCTCCAGCAACCTGTGCCGCTTCGGGCAGGTCTTTCAGGCTGAAGAAAACACCTTTACTGGTGCCACCGCGCATGTAGGTGGCAGGGATTTTAATCTGTGGTGCGTGAGGCATGGTTTTACTCCTTCAAAAAACCCCGGAGTTAAACAGCCGGGGTTTGAGAATTTTATCGGCCGTTAGGGCGCTTACTATGGCCAACCTGGCCCTTGGTTAAGGGGCCGGTTGGCTGACAGACAAACGCCTACGGGCAAGGGCGGCGAATCAGCCTGCGTCTTCCATAAATTCATTTGCGAATTTCTGCAGGATGCCACCCGCGCAATATACGGACACTTCTTCTGCCGTATCCAAACGGCAGAGCACAGGGATACGCTCAACGTCACCGTTGGGGCGGTGCATGATCAGCGTTAACTCGGCGCTGGGCGCCGGTGTGCCTTCCACATCAAAGGTTTCGGTGCCGTCAATGTTAAGGGTGTTGCGAGTAGTCCCTTCTTCAAACTGCAAAGGCATCACCCCCATACCGATCAAGTTAGTGCGGTGAATACGCTCGAAGCCTTCGGCAACGATGGTTTCCACCCCGGCTAACGCCACCCCTTTAGCCGCCCAGTCACGGGACGAGCCTTGACCGTAATCAGCGCCGGCAATGATGATCAGCGGCTGCTTACGCGCCATGTAGGTTTCAATGGCTTCCCACATGCGTTTCACTTCGCCTTCCGGCTCAACCCGAGCCAGGGAGCCCTGAATCACATTGCCATCTTCATCCTTGACCATTTCATTGAACAGTTTCGGGTTAGCCAACGTGGCCCGTTGTGCCGTTAGGTGATCACCACGGTGAGTCGCGTAGGAATTGAAGTCTTCTTCCGGCAGGCCCATTTTGTCTAGGTAGGCACCGGCTGCGCTGTCCAGCAGGATCGCGTTGGATGGCGACAGGTGGTCCGTAGTGATATTGTCCGGCAACACGGCCAATGGACGCATGCCTTTCAGCGCACGGGCCTCGGCCATGGTGCCTTCCCAGTAAGGAGGGCGACGAATGTAGGTGGACTGCGGACGCCAATCGTACAGCGGGCTCGCCGCACGTACACCATCGTCCTTCTTCTCGAACATGGGAATGTATGTCTTGCGGAACTGCTCAGGTTTAACCGCCGACTTCACGATGGCATCAATCTCTTCATCTGACGGCCAAATATCCTTAAGCATAATCGGGTTGCCATCCTGATCATGGCCCAACACATCCTTCTCAATATCAAAACGGATGGTACCGGCAATGGCATAGGCTACCACTAGCGGCGGTGACGCCAAGAAGGCCTGCTTGGCGTAAGGGTGAATCCGGCCATCAAAGTTACGGTTCCCGGACAACACCGCGGTGGAGTAAAGGTCACGCTCAATCACTTCTTTCTGGATTGTCGGATCCAGTGCACCAGACATGCCGTTACAGGTAGTACAGGCAAATGCGACAACATCAAAACCTTGTTGCTGCAGCTCAGGCAACAAACCAGACTCTTCCAGATACATTTTTACCGTTTTGGAACCGGGGGCCAAGGAGCTTTTCACCCAGGGCTTACGCATCAGACCCAGCTTGTTGGCATTACGTGCCAACAAACCAGCACCAATAATATTGCGCGGGTTGGAGGTGTTGGTGCAGCTAGTGATAGCAGCGATGATCACCGCACCATCAGGCATCAAACCCTCTTCCTGCTTCCACTCCTTGGCGATACCACGGCTACTCAATTCAGAGACAGGCAGCAGGGAGTGCGGGTTGGACGGGCCAGCCAGGTTACGCCCAACTGAAGCGAGATCGAACGACAGCACGCGCTCGTATTCCACCTCTTTCAGACTGTCGGCCCACAGGCCCGTTTCTTTGGCGAATTTTTCAACCAAGGCAACCTGATCATCTTCACGACCGGTAAGGCGCAAGTAATCGATGGTCTGATCATCGATAAAGAACATGCCGGCAGTGGCGCCGTACTCCGGCGTCATGTTGGCAATGGTGGCACGGTCGCCCACAGACAGGCTGTCCGCGCCTTCACCGAAGAATTCAAGATAGGCGCCGACCACGCGCTCTTTACGAAGGAATTCGGTAAGGGCTAACACCAAGTCAGTACCAGTGATGCCTGGGTGCAACTTGCCGGTCATTTCCACGCCGACGATATCCGGCAGACGCATCATGGACGGGTTACCCAGCATCACATTTTCCGCTTCCAGACCACCCACGCCCACGGAAATCACACCTAGTGCATCCACCATGGGGGTGTGGCTATCGGTGCCTACACAGGTGTCCGGGAAAGCCACACCATCGCGCACCTGCACCACCGGAGACATTTTCTCCAGGTTAATCTGGTGCATGATGCCGTTACCCGGCGGAATCACGTCCACGTTATCGAAGGCGGTTTTAGTCCAGTTGATAAAATGGAAACGGTCTTCGTTACGACGCTCTTCCACCGCGCGGTTTTTCTCAAATGCACCTTCCTCAAAACCGGGATGCTCAACGGCCAAGGAGTGATCCACGATTAGCTGAGTAGGCACCACCGGGTTCACCTGGGACGGGTCACCACCTTTCTCGGCGATGGCATCACGCAGGCCTGCCAGGTCTACCAATGCGGTTTGGCCGAGGATGTCGTGGCAGACAACCCGAGCTGGGTACCAGGGAAAATCCAGATCGCGCTTGCGCTCAATCAGTTGCGTCAGCGCATCGCTCAGATCAGCCGGTGCACAACGTCGCACCAGCTGCTCTGCCAAAATTCGTGAGGTATAGGGGAGTTTTGCATAGGCCCCAGGCTGGATCGCATCGACCGCCGCACGGGTGTCGAAATAGTCCAGCTCAGTGCCGGGAAGGGGTTTGCGGTATTCGGTGTTCATAGCCTGGGGATCTCTTGTCTGGGTAAATCTTGGGTAAAACGTTCGGCATTCGCGATGCGAGCATCGCTTCCCACAGGAGCCAACTCCTTTCGTGGGAAGTCATGCTTGCATGGTGAAGCGCTTAACCTCGCTCTGCGATCGGCGTTACCGGGCGTAGTTCTTCACCCGTGTAATCCGCGCTTGGGCGAATGATGCGGTTATCCGCGCGCTGCTCCATCACATGGCCTGCCCAACCGGTCAGGCGGCTCATCACGAAGATCGGCGTGAACAGTTTGGTGGGAATGTCCATGAAGAAATAAGCGGAGGCGTGGAAGAAATCTGCGTTACAGAACAGTTTTTTCTCGCGCCACATCACCTCTTCACAACGCACGGAGACGGGATAGAGCACGGTGTCGCCCACGTCCTGGCCCAGCTTTTCCGCCCACTGTTTGATGATGGCGTTACGCGGATCGGATTCAGTGTAGATCGCATGACCAAAACCCATGATTTTCTCTTTGCGCTTAAGCATGCCCATCATTTCCTGCTCGGCATGATCCGCATCGGAAAACTTCTCAATCATGTCCATGGCCGCTTCGTTAGCGCCGCCATGCAACGGCCCACGCAATGTACCAATGGCACCGGTAATACAGCTGTGGATGTCGGACAACGTTGATGCACACACACGGGCGGTAAAGGTGGAGGCGTTGAATTCGTGCTCTGCATACAGAATCAGGGACACGTTCATTACACGCTCATGCAGCTCGTTAGGCTTTTCACCACGCAGCATGTGTAAGAAGTGTGCGCCGATGGAGGCATCGCCGGTATTCTCATCGATACGCACACCGTCGTGGCTAAAGCGATACCAGTAGCAAATGATGGATGGGAAACAGGCCAGCATGCGATCGACGCAAGCTTCTTGGGTTGGGAAGGCGCCCATCACAGTGGTGTCTTCCTGTTCCAAATTACCCAGCATGGAACAACCGGTACGGATTACATCCATGGGGTGGGCATTTTTCGGAATCTGTTCCAGAACGGTTTTTAACTCTGTGGGCAGGCTGCGCAGACCTTGCAACTTGGTCTTGTAGGCATCTAGCTCCGCCTGGGTGGGCAGCTGGCCCTTAAGAATCAGGTACGCCACTTCTTCAAATTCGCAGTTTTCTGCCAAATCCTTAACGTCATAACCACGGTAAGTCAGGCCAGAGCCAGAAACGCCCACAGTGGAAAGTGCCGTTTTACCAGCGACCTGACCGCGCAAACCTGCGCCACCGAGTTTTTTTGCTTCAGCCATGATTTGTCTCCTTGTAAATCTACTTTTCAACCGCCTTGGCGGGATCTATGTTCTGCAAGAGCCGCGTTTGAATAATTACCACTCCTGCAGCAGGTCTCTACGGTTATTAACCCTTGCCCTTGGCAAAGAGCGCGTCCAGTTTCTGCTCGTAATCGTGGTAATTGAGGAAATCGTACAGCTCCATACGTGTCTGCATGATGTCTACCACGTCTTTTTGATGGCCTTGTTCGCGGATGCTCTGATACACCTGCAATGCAGCCTTGTTCATGGCACGGAAAGCACTCAGCGGATACAGCACCATATCCGCGCCTGCCTCGGCCAGCTCTTCACGGCTGAACAGTGGAGTGGCCCCAAATTCAGTAATGTTAGCCAACAACGGCGCATCGCCTAGACCTTTCTTGAACGCTTTGTAGTCTTCCAGGGTGTGTACGGCTTCTGCGAAAATGCCGTCAGCACCTGCGTCGATGCAGGCGCGTGCACGCTCGATCGCCGCTTCCAAACCATCTTTCTGGAAGGCGTCAGTACGGGCAATGATGAAGAAATCATCATCAGTCTTACCATCGACAGCAGCTTTAACCCGGTCGACCATCTCTTCCTGGGAAACGATTTCCTTATTCGGCCGGTGACCGCAGCGCTTCTGGGCGACCTGATCTTCCAAGTGCACCGCGCCAGCCCCCGCTTTAATCATTTCTTTCACGGTGCGAGAGATATTGAACGCCCCACCCCAACCGGTATCAATGTCTACCAACAGAGGGGTTTGCACGGCACTGGAGATACGGCGCACGTCTTCCAGCACGTCGTTCATGCTGGTCATGCCCAGATCAGGCATGCCGTAGCTGGCATTGGCGACACCACCACCGGACAGGTAGATAGCGCGATAACCAACCTGCTCCGCCATCATTGCCGCATAGGCATTGATGGTTCCCATAATTTGAAGGGGCTTTTCTTCCGCGAGCGCTTTGCGGAAGCGGCCGCCGGCGGTCAGGTTTGCTGACATGGCGTTCTCCTAGTTATCCGATTTCAAGGTTTCCGCCTTGTGGGCGGCATATTGGGTTTCAATGTTTTTGCGAGCACTGCTGATATGGCGGCGCATCAATAGCTCCGCCATCTCGCCATCGCGGGCCTCTATGGCCTCCACGATACGGCGGTGTTCATTAAGGGCTTTCTGCGGGCGATTCGCCACGGAACTGAACTGGTACCGGTACATGCGCACCAAGTGGTAGAGCTCGCCGATCAGCATCTGGCTGAGGGTGCCATTGTGGCTGCCCTGAATAATGCGGTAGTGGAAGTCCAGGTCGCCCTCGCGCTGAAAATAGGCGGTATCTTGCTGCAAGTCTTGCTGCTGCTCATGTTGAGCCAGCACATCGTATAGCCCCGCCACTTCTTGCGTTGACATTTGCTCGGCCGCCAAGCGCGCAGCCATACCTTCCAGGGCTTCACGGACATGGTAGATTTCAATCAGGTCGTCAAAGCTCAGAGACGCGACACGGGTACCCACATGGACAACGCGTTCGAGTAACTTGCGGGATTCAAGACGGCGGATAGCTTCACGGAGCGGGCCACGGCTGACGCCATAACGGCCTGCCAACTCGGTCTCGCTGACCTTGGACCCGGGCGGGATCTCGCCACGCACAATATCGTCCTGCAACAGGGAAAAAACCCGGTCAGCCAAGGTGCGTGAGGATTCTGGTGCAGCAACAGACATAAAATAGCCCGATTGTTGACAATTTCAACGACCGAGCTGGACTTTACGCCCTCAAAGTAATGACTTCAAGGGCAATTGTTGACAATCGTCTCACCTAAGGCACCACAGTGTAAAAGGATCGTACCACCACCGATATCATCGACACAGCATTGAACTAGGCCCTACGAAAGGGACACCAATATTCCTTGTTAATCTTCAGTCAGATCACGATTGCTATTATCGAGCGCACCCGCCGCTAGCCTCAGCAACAAAACGGTAGTGGCACACTTCGTATTGGCAAAGTGCAAATAATAAAACCCACGGGCTGGCTATTTTGCGCATTGCTCTTGCCGGCTATGAACACACCACGACCTGCCTTGAAGATGTCAGTGATCACGACACCAAAAACGAGGCGATCATGGCGGCCTGGGTTCTGCATTATAACCGTTACTCATCAGCAACAAGAATGGGCATCGTTGCATTACGGGGGTAGACTAGCGCCTCATTTTACTCTGGCAGCTCATGACTTACCCTTGCGTTTTTCAATCTGAAGGTAGCTTACGCTGGCTCGGTGAGCCGGATGCGGTATTGAGCGCCCAGTCATTGTCAGAGTTGCATGAGCTACGAGCCAACATAGAATGCGCGCTAGCAAACGAATACTGTTTCGTTGCAGGCATACTGCCCTATGAAGTAGGGGCCGCATTACACGGATTACCTTGCCCCCCCTTTACTGCTTGGGCGTACTTGTATAAAGACGCTCCCTGCCAGCACAATCCTAATCCTGACGGCGCTCTCGTCAGCACACCGACCGGCGCAGAAAAATTTGCCCTGGAGTCGGCGTTTAAGCCGGAACAAACGCAACAAGCCTATTTGGCCAGCCTGTCACGGATCCAGGCCTATCTGCGCGCTGGTGACTGCTACCAGGTCAACTTAGCCCAGCGTTTTTCTGCCCGTTTCAGCGGCTCCACTCTCAGCGCTTGGCTTGGCTTACAACAAGCTCACCCTGCCCCACATAGCTGCTATTTCCAAACGGATGACGGCAACAGTGTATTCGGGGTTTCACCGGAGCGCTTTCTTTCCATCAGGAATCGACAGGTAGTGACAGAGCCTATCAAGGGCTCTCGCCCGCGAGGCTCTAACCCTGAGGAAGATGGTCGGCTGGCGGCTGAGTTAAGAGCCAACCCCAAAGACCTGGCCGAGAATCTGATGATAGTAGATCTGCTCCGCAATGATCTGGGGCTCAGCTGTAAATCGGGCAGCATCCAGGCTTCGCCACTATTTGAATTACGCCAGTTCAGCAATGTGCAACACCTTGTCAGCACCATCACCGGCACCCTGAAAGCCGACATCACGCCGCTGGAGGCTCTATTCCGTGCCTTTCCTGGGGGGTCGATTACCGGGGCTCCCAAACAACGAGCCATGGAAATCATCGCCGAACTTGAACCTGTCGCCCGTGGAGCCTATTGCGGTAGTTTCTTCTGGATGGATGATCAAGAGAACCTGGACAGCAACATCCTGATTCGCACTATGCAAACTGACGGAGATCGGATCTACTGCCATGGCGGCGGAGGGATCGTATTTGATTCAGCCCCCTTGGCAGAATACGAGGAAAGCCTGTTCAAGGTGGAAAAGCTGATGCGGGCACTTGAGGAAAGATTTCTTTAAGTGCCTCGTCGTCCAGCGAGCTTCACGCAACACGCCAAATCCATTGGCCTGTTACGTACAGCCCGCCACCACGCACGTTACAGCGAAATATCGCGCTCGCTGGCCTTAATGATCTCTTTCTTCAAGTCCTCGTAGCTATGCACTGCAGGAAATTGCGGGAATTCGGCGATAACGTTATCCGGGGCATGGAATAATATGCCCTGCTCAGCTTCCCCTAGCATAGTGGTGTCGTTATAGGAGTCGCCGGCTGAAATTACCCGGTAATTCAGGCTGTGGAAAGCGATCACGGAAGCGCGCTTGGGATCTTTCTGGCGCAGCTTATAGTCTGTGATGCGACCTTTTTCATCCACTTCCAGACGGTGACAGAACAATGTCGGCCAGCCCAGTTTCTTCATCAACGGCTTGGCAAACTCGTAGAAAGTGTCCGACAGGATGATCAGCTGGAAATTCTCGCGGGCCCACTCAACAAACTCTTTAGCCCCGTCCATCGGGTCCAAGGTATCGATCACCGCCTGAATGTCGGGCAGGCCGTAGCCATGCTCGTCCAGAATTTTCAGACGCATACGCATGAGTTCGTCATAGTCCGGGATGTCCCGGGTGGTGGCGCGCAGCTCATCGATGCCAGTTTTTTCAGCGAAGTTAATCCAGATTTCAGGGATCAACACCCCTTCAAGGTCCAGGCACAACAGTTCCACGGTGTTTCCCCTTTGGATAAGTTAAGGCGCGCACAATGTAGCGGCGCCCCCGCCGCTTTGCAACGGGGAAGCAGGTTTGGGTGTCATGCCCATTATGCCAGGGAGAAAACAATGCTTTGACCATACAATCGCTTTCCACTGGGAGGAAAACCAGACGGCGCCATTAGGCCGCTAGCGAATAGGTAGCTCTATACTTTCAAATAACATTTCCCGCTCTTCCCGATTAGGAGCCTTGATAGCCGCATCCACTCGCTCCCGGGTCAAATGAGGAGCGAAGGCTTCTAAAAAGTCGTACATAAAACCGCGCAGAAATGTGCCTTTACGAAAGCCGATTCGGGTGGTGCTAGGCTCAAACAGGTGACTAGCATCCAGTGCGATCAACCCTTTGTCTTCCACTGGGTCGACTGCCATGTGCGCAATAATCCCCACCCCCATTCCCAGGCGAACATAGGTCTTTATCACATCAGCATCAGCGGCAGTGAAAACCACTTTGGGATCCAGCCCTTTATCAACAAAAGCGTCATCAAGCTTACTGCGACCGGTGAAACCAAATACATAGGTCACAAGGGGATAATCAGCTAGCGCCTCTAGCGTTAAAGGCTTTGTTGCTTCTGCCAGAGGGTGCCCTTGCGGCACTACTACGGTCCGGTTCCAGCGGTAACAGGGCATCATGATCAGGTCAGAGAACAAATCCAAGGCTTCCGTGGCAATGGCGAAATCCACACTACCCTTTGCCGCCATTTCGGAAATCTGCATGGGGGTGCCCTGATGCATGTGCAACGATACATCAGGGAAACGGCCGGTAAATTGATGTATGACGGGCGGCAAGGCATAACGTGCCTGGGTATGCGTAGTGGCAATACTTAGCTCACCCCGGGATTCATCACGAAACTCCTGCGACACCCGGCGAATAGACTCCGCCTGCTGCAGGATTTCGCCGGCAATCTGAAGAATAGCCTGCCCGGCGGGCGTAATATGAGTAAGGTGTTTTCCGCTACGAGCAAAAACTTCTACACCCAGCTCATCTTCCAGCATCCGAATTTGTTTACTGATGCCGGGCTGCGAGGTGTAAAGTGCCGCTGCGGTGGCTGACACATTCAGGTCGTGGCGGGCGACTTCCCAAATGTAGCGTAGTTGTTGCAGTTTCATCCCTGCCTCCGCATTAAATCCATAATCAGTTATAAGAATGTAATCGATTATTCGTTCAGCGCATAGGCAACCGTGTTTGATAAGGCCATTACGCGCCGTGCCTGTGGCTGAACAAAAAGCAGTCATTCAGCGTCCGACTGCCAGCCCTACTCATTGTTAGCGCTGTCGACTTCAATCGACCAATACAACGGTGATTCTCGCTCAAACCTGTGACGGCCCCTTCTTTTTATTGGAGATGCCATGGGGCACGTGGCCTGCGGCCACATGTTCAGAAGCGGACTCACAGTGCCCTTGCTGATCATCGAAAAAAACGTCGGCTCCGAAAGCCCGCAGGAACTCCCCTTTGGACAATCCGCCCAAGAACAGACTTTCATCCAGCCGTATATCCCAGTCGCGCAAGGTGCGCACCACGCGTTCATGGGCAGGCGCACCGCGAGCCGTAACCAAAGCCGTGCGGATGGGACAGTCCGCCACCGGAAAGCTATTCTGTAACTGATGTAACGCCGCCAGAAACGGCTTAAAAGGCCCTCCATTCATGGGCTTTCTAGCCGATTGTCGTTCATTCTCTGTAAATGCCTCTAGCCCGTCGCTCTGAAAAATTTGCTCCGACTCATCAGAAAACAACACCGCATCGCCGTCGAAGGCGATGCGCAAAATGCCATCCGGGCGCTGACACTGCCCCCCCGACAAAATCGTCGCCGCCGCATAACCGGCTTCCAGTACCTGTTGTACATCTCCCGGGTCCGTCGACAAAAACAAATGAGCACCAAATGCAGAAACATAACGATGGGGACTTTCACCACTGGCAAATGCCGCACGGGTAATTGGTAGACCATAGTGGGCAATGGAGTTAAACACCCGCAGCCCCGTATCCGAGCTGTTACGCGATAACAAGATTACCTCGACCCGCCCTTTACCCTGCTCCAGATCGTTGATCGCCAACAGTTTTTTTACCAACGGAAAGGCATCGCCAGGTTCCAGCAAGTCGTCTTCATGCTGAACCTGGTAGTCCTGAAAGGCTTCTAGGCCTTCTTCAAGGTAAACCCGGTGGCTGTCTGAAAGATTGAACAGGGCCCGTGAGCTAATCGCGATGACCAATTTGCCATCGAACGTTACTGGCATAATTCCTGTCTCGGTCGTTGTTATAGGCTTCAGTATCCAGCCCTGCCAAACAAACCGCAACGCCAAGAGCCGACACAGGCTCGGCGAGCACGAAATTCACCTAACAAGAAGGTAAAGGTAACGTATCGAGATAAAAGGAATCCCAAGCTACCGGCACCGGTTTGTTCCTCAGGCATCCTGTAATTGATCAATGGTTGTTCAACGTTCATATGTGGCATAAAGTTGCAACAGCAAGTGCGTTGATCTGAGCCAGCACTCATTAAGAGCCCGTTGGCCATTAACGAAACAATCCGTAGTGGAAAAAGGGAGTCATCCATGGCTGCTAGCAAGGTGAAAGATACTGTCGAGGAACTTCAGGCTCAGATTCGCAAGCTGGCTGAGCGCTTCGACAAGGAACGCGAAAAACAGATCGCACAACTGGAAAAGCAACTAGAGAAAGTGCGTGAAAGCCTCAATCAGCAACTGAAGCGCCAGCGCGAGTATTTCGCCAAGCTGGAAAAACTCCAAGCTGAGTACAGAGAAAAGGCCACTACCACCATAAAGCGTCAGCTTGATCGCGCCCGCAAAACCGCTGACGATACACGCAAACAGGTGGACGATTCCGAAGCGCGTAAACGTATACTGGAAACCGAAGTTAAAGTTCTCAAGGCCACAGCCAAGCAAGCGCACAGCCTGGCTCGCGTGATTGGTCAGTATGAAAAAGATTTGGAAAAACGCGCTAAAGAGATCCAGCGCAAGGTAGCCCCCAAAAAAGCCCCGGCCAAGAAAAAGGCCGCGGCCAAGAAAACACCGGCTAAAAAAGCCGCAACCAAGAAGGCCCCGGCCAAAAAGAAAGCCGCAGCCAAAAAAGCCCCTGCGAAAAAAGCGGCAGCCAAAAAGGCAGCCGCTAAGAAAAACGCCGAGTAACATCTTGCACCGGCATAAAAAAACCGCCAGCTCGGCGGTTTTTTTTATGCTTACTGCAAACCAAGATATGAAGGTCAAGCGGCGCCGTTTAGCGTAGGGCCGACACCTCAAACACTCAATCGATTAACGTCGCCAGGAAAGGTTCCATACCAGCCAGATAGCGAATCTGATGCTGATCAGTATCTCCAACCAACTCCCGCAAGTTCGTATAAGTGCGTAATCCGATGCGATAGGCCTGCCCTGCACGCTGGCTACTGACTACTTCGGCGGAAACGCGCCTCAAAATCATTCCCGGCGTGTACAAATCCAACTGAACAATGGTGCCATTATTGAATCGAATTGGAGAGGTCAGCCCAATACCGTAACGGTTATAGTCTAGCGCCTTGGCCCGGGCCATGAAACGCCATCCGCCAAAAATCCGGTGACCATAGATATCGATACGCATTTGCGTATTGATTCGTGCCAGCTTGCGGCGGTTTGCGCCGCGGGTTTCCCTGCTATTCATCATCGAACCGTATAGGTATGTTGTCGAGATAGTTGGCACCACCGCCCTCCTGGCGCCGAGGCCATTATCGTTAGCCCTTGCGTGTTGCCGAAGCCGCAGCCTTATACATTGTAACATGAGTGGCAAAAACGCTGGCATCCAGCGCTCCCCGAAGGGATTAAACGGCAGCTAGCGCTTGCTGTTTTTCTAGCGTGGCATCACGCACAACCCCATCGGCTCCGTTTGGCTCCGAATCAACCGCCTTCAGGGCGCCGAGGACCAACCGTGCAACAGCACCTGACATTGACTGACCTTAGAAATCTGAAAATCGATTAACCCCCCTTTATGTATTCTGTGACCCGTGCCGTGCCTCTACTCCTCACACATGCAATACATCAACTTCATTTGCACGTTACGTTAGGTATATTGATAGACTCTCGCCGTGAATTCGTGATGGAAAAGACGACCTACACCGTATTTTAATTCATACTGGCAAACCCTATTAGCAAGAAACTCCAGAGCCAAAGAAAACGCCTTCCAGTGCACCGTTAACGGGGGACGCCCTTCGCACGGAGCACGATGATGTAAATTGGCGTATTCCTCAGCCTGATCCACGCAGGAACACAAGGAAAGTGGCGAATCGTACTGGAACATTTACGCTGGGGCGGCTGCTCGTCTGTCTGGCATGGTTTGTGTGTCAATCACTGGCGCCACGGGCCTCAGCACAGGGCAACTTTCCTGCCCAACTTCGTCCCGCCGAGGGCACCTACCGAGTGGTGGTTAATGGTATACCGGTAGGGCTGAGCGCCACTATTCGCCTGGAAAAAGCCGAACCTGGCTACCGCCTGCAATTCACCGCCCGCAACCGCCTTTTCAAGCATGAAGAAAGCGCCCATTTCGATTGGCAAAACTGTACCGCTACCCCCTATCACTATCAGCACGCCAGTGCAGGTTTCGGCATGAAGCGAGGTGGAGAAATCCGCTTTGACTGGGGCACCGAACAAGCATTGGGGAGCAAAGCCACCTACAACCTAGCGGCGGACACACTGGATGCGCTCAGTGTGGCCATGGTTGCACGTTGTCATATGGCGAACGGAGATCAGTCATTCAGCTACGCCGTCGCGGAACCCGATGGCATGACCCAATACCACTACGCATCACTGGGTACTGATTTTCTGGAAACGCCCGCCGGCACCTGGGAGGTGGCTGGACTGGAACGGGATTACACAGAGCGCGGCCGACACTCTGAATTTTGGGCCGCCAGGGAACTGAACTACTTCATGGTCCGTATGGATCATAGAGAAAATCCCTTTATTCGCGGCCGTATCGAACTGACTGGTTTTCGTTATCTGGACGAAGACGACAACAAGACGGAACGCCATGAAGGCAGTACGGTGACCAGCCGCTGAACCGCATCACCCACAACAGCAGCCTGCTCTTCTTCCAACTGCCAGCGGTAATTGTCCTGGCTATGTCGGGCACGGGCAGTCAAACCTTGGCGCGTATCTCCACGATCAAACTGCTGACAGATCTGAGCAAATTGGTGGATATCAGACACATCCACTTTGGGTGAGACATCTTCAGGCAAGCAGTCCAGCAGAGCGCTGATCCGGATCGCCGCCTCACTTAACTCTACCTGCTTTTGGTTAACTACCCGGCAGAGCACCTCCAGACTATCGAGTATTTGCGTATACTGCGCTTCGCTACGGGCTTTTTCTGCCTGTTTCTCAATGCTGCGGTGGCGGACCATCCAAATTTTCCAGATCAATACCCCCAATAATGCGCCAATCATTAATCCAATAACAATTGCCAGAATTACTTGCCCGGCCATGGCCATACCTGGTCCTCCCGGAATACACAATCCACCCGATGTGGGCTTCGCGCTTCCATCAATAATTTACGTTGGCGCCAAGCCGGCAGCTGCCACTGCTGGTCGTCGACGCGCTCATAACCCTGGGTGAGCAGAGCCTCTGTGATCTTCTTCAGCTGACCGCGAGCCAAATCTCGACTGCTCAGTGGGCCCTGACGGTGAACTCGATCAATATTTGATCTTCCGGCAAGGCAAACTAGATACCAGCTGTTCTCTCCCACTGAAAGCAGGTGAAATTCGATGCGATGAGGTTCTAAACGCCGCTCGCACTCCGCCACTGGATGTCGGCACAGCCATGATTGAAAATTGCCTGTCATAGCGCCATTGTACGTTGCACAGAGCATACGTTCACACTATTCCCCGGAGGCCTATTGAACGCTGACTTGCCTAGCTGGCTCGCGCCGCTAGCGCAGCAACTTGAACCCTGGTTGCCCGCGCTGACTATTACCGGGGCCATCATGGCCGTAGCCTCGCTGGTTGCGCTGCCTTGGTTTTTGGTGCGCATACCCGAAAATTACTTTACCCAGGCGTATTCTCCCCACCAGAACCGAGGCGTTATTGCCTGGCTGTTCTGGCTATTACGCAATCTGTTAGCACTACTATTACTCATTGCAGGCATCATCATGCTGGTGCTACCAGGCCAAGGTTTGCTCACCATTCTGATTGCCATAATGAGCAGCACATTCCCAGGGAAATACCGTTTGGAAAGCGCTATTATGCGCCGCCCCGGGGTCTTCCGGGCCGCCAACTGGATCCGGGCCAAATACCACCACCGACCGCTGGAACACCCGGATGCCTATAACAAGGAACCTACCCATGGCCGTTGACAGCGCCGCAATCCGCTGGCTTGGTGATCACCTGCAATTGCTGGATCAACGTCGTCTGCCCACCGAGACGCTGTGGCTGGACATCCGCAATAGCCAACAAGCGGCAGACGCCATCCGTAACATGGTCGTGCGTGGCGCCCCCGCCATTGGCATCACTGCAGCCTATGGCCTAGCCCTAGAAGCTCAAGGCATGGGCAATGACGCATCCCTGGTGGCACTGCAAAATGCGGTTACCACCCTAGCGGACAGCCGGCCAACGGCGGTGAACCTTTTTTGGGCACTTGAACGCCTGCAACGTTATGCGGGAGGGTTACAAGGCAAGGCGCTGGCGCAGGCTATGGCCGAGGACGCTGAAGCCATTCATCGCGAAGACCTCGCCGCTAACCAGGCCATGGGCGAATTCGGTGCCGACCTGTTGCCCAACGGCGCCACCGTCTACACCCACTGCAATACCGGTGCTCTAGCCACCGGCGGGCATGGCACCGCTCTCGGCATTATCCGCAGCGCCTGGGCGCGAAATCAACTCACTGGCGTGTTTGCCGGCGAAACCCGCCCTTGGTTACAGGGCAGCCGGCTGACCAGCTGGGAGCTGCTGAACGATGGCATTCCAGTGACCCTGGTGGCGGACAGCTGTGCCGGGCAACTGATGCAGCAGGGGAAAATCCAAGCCGTTATCGTGGGCGCAGACCGTATCACCGCCAATGGTGATACCGCTAACAAAATCGGCACCTATAATCTGGCTGTTTTGGCCCAGCATCACAATATTCCCTTCATCGTGGCCGCTCCCGTCTCAACGCTGGACCCGGCCCTGCCCAATGGCAGCCATATTGTGATTGAGGAACGGGACGCTAACGAAGTGCGCAACGTGCAAGGCAAGTCGTTAGCCCCTGAACATTGCCCGGTATATAACCCAGCCTTTGATATCACCCCTGCGCAATTGATCACCGCCATCGTTACCGAGCGAGGCGTGGTCCACCGCCCGGATACGGCCAAAATTAACAGCCATCTGGCTCAGACCAAGGAAAGCCAGCATGCCTGAACGCCCCTACTCTACCGCTGTCTTCCGCGACGCTGCCCGAGCACTGGCGGCCACCGGGCAACGGATTTACGCTAATGGCTGGTCGCCTGCCACCAGCAGTAATTACTCTCAGCGGCTCAATACCGACTTTGCCGCCGTTACTCAATCTGGCAAAGACAAAGGCCTGCTGCGAGAAACGGATATCATGGCTGTGAACATGGACGGCCAGCCGGTTTCCAGCGGCAAGCCCTCTGCAGAAACCTTGCTGCATACCCAACTTTACCGCTTCGATGGCAACATTCAGGCGGTACTTCACACCCATAGCCATGCCTCCACCGTGCTGACCATGCACTGGCCCGCTAACAGCATTACTTTGGAAGGTTATGAGCTGCTCAAAGCCCTGCAAGGCATTACCAGCCACAACAGCCGGCTGACCATTCCGGTATTTGAAAACACCCAGGATATCGCTGCCTTGGCAACCAAAGTCGATCAACAAATGCGCACCGGGCACATCAGCCACGCCTATCTTATTCGCGGCCACGGCTTGTATACCTGGGCTAACGATCTGCCAACCTGTTACCGGCAGCTGGAAGCACTTGAGACGCTGCTGGCCATTGAACTGGAATGCCGAAGGCTGCGAGGCAGCTAAATCAGCATTGTCTCAACGTGCCAATGAATATGCAGACATGGAGAACCGGCTATGCATAGCGAACTGAAAGTCTTTTCTGATCAGGCCCCCGGGCGAGTGGAGCAACACCTCACCGACAAGGCCGCCATGGCGCGGGTACTGGCGAGCGCTGGTGTACGCTACGAACAATGGCAAGCCAACCAGGCACTATCCGATGACCCTCAGCAAGATGAAGTCATCCAGGCCTACCAGGCCGATATTGATCGATTGATTGCCGATGAGGGTTACCAAACTGTCGATGTGGTTAGCATGGTGCCTGATCACCCGGAAAAAGCGGCCTTCCGGCAAAAGTTTCTGGAAGAACACCGCCACAGTGAAGATGAAGTGCGTTTTTTTGTTGAAGGCCGAGGGCTGTTCACCCTGCATATCAATGGCAAGGTCTACGAAGTGCTGTGCAGCAAAGGAGATTTGATAAGCGTACCGGCCAACACGCCGCATTGGTTTGATATGGGCCCGGAACCACGCTTCGTGGCCATTCGCCTGTTCAACAATCCGGATGGCTGGGTGGCGAACTTTACCGGCAGTGATATTGCCCAACGTTTTAATCGGTTAGATTAAAACTCATCCGCCTGGATACTCACACTTTGAAGGAAACGGCATGATCAACGCCATCATCACAGACATCGAAGGCACCACCAGCAGCATCGCGTTTGTGAAAGAGGTGCTGTTCCCCTATGCCGCCAAGCGGTTTCCCGATTTTCTCGCGGATCACTGGGATCACCCTTGCGTTCAAGAGCAAATAAAAGCCGCCGAAAAGGAAAGTGGAGAAATGCTGGGCTCCGCTGATAAAGCCGCCGCGCTTTTCCTGCGCTGGATAGAGGAAGACCGCAAGGCTACCCCGCTGAAAACCCTGCAAGGCATGATCTGGAAAGCCGGTTACGAAAACGGCGATTACACCGCCCATATGTACCCGGACACCGCGCCGGCCCTGAAAAAATGGCACCAGAAAGGCATCGCTCTGTACGTGTATTCCTCCGGGTCCATCGCCGCACAGCAGTTATTCTTTGGCTACAGCGATGCCGGTGATCTCACCGGGCTGTTATCCGGTTATTTCGATACCACCACTGGCCCCAAACAGGAGACAGACAGCTATCGGGCGATCCAGCAGGCGATTGATAAACCCGCCAACACCTTGCTGTTTCTGTCCGATATCGAAGCGGAATTGGATGCCGCCGCTGAAGCAGGGTTCAACACCTGTCTGCTGGACCGGCAACAGGCTGGGCTGGAAAGCCGTCACCCGGTGGCCAGCAATTTTAATCACATCAATCTAGCAGATTAGACGCCGACGGGGTCGGGCCCTGGCAGCGCCACACCACAAACTTGGCATTACTGGCCAACACGGTCACCGACGTAAAACGACGCGCCAACACCTTGTGGTAGCCAAGATGGCGGTTACCGATGACTCGCAGCTCCCCCCCCGGCACCAGTGCTGCGGCCGCCTGATTGAATAATCGCCGTGCCACATGGTCACCGACCACGTACCCATCATGAAACGGAGGGTTGAGCAAAATACAGTCGAAGCGTTGCTCCAGGCCAGCCAAACCATCGCCAAGATGGAAATGACTCTCCGCATCAGAAAAATAACGCGACACATTATCGCGGGCGCTCTCCAGCGCCAGCCAGGACTCATCACAAAAGGTGACCCTGGCCGCGGGATTGGCTTTCAGCACGGCCATGCCTATCACCCCGTTTCCGCAACCCAAATCGGCCACTTTAGCCCCCGTATGCAAAGCCTCAGGCAGGTGGTCTAGGAAAAATCGTGCGCCAATATCCAGTTGCTGCTGAGCAAACACGCCCGCGTGCACGATCAAGCGCCACTGCAGTGCGTCTACCCGGCAAGGGTAGTCGGTATCGGCCAATACCCGCCCCGGCGCCTGGGCACTGAACAAGCGGGCTTTTTTCCATCCATATTCCGCCCGACCATTACCTAGATACCGTTGCATCAATGGCACTAGCTGCCGTGGCAAATGCTTGTCCATGCCCGCCAACCATATCGGCACACCCTTTGGAAGATGCCCGCTTAACCATTGCAACTGCCATTGCAGAAGCGCAATGGACTTAGGGACACGCATAATGACCTGATCCGGGCTCTGCTTGGGCGCATCAAGCGGCCAGCAAAAGAGGAGATCGGGGTCGAGTCCATTGTCTACGGCATTCGCCCGGGCAGCCGCTGCCGCGGTATACGAATCGCCACTGCTCTCAATGTCAAGGGCGCTCGCTGCCGCCTGTTGCAGAGCTAAGCAAAGCGCTCCTTGCTGATCATTAAGCACCAGGGTTTTGGGCGCATTATCCCCATTCCCCAGAGCCTGCCCTCGTTCAGCTAACGTATTGAGCAGATACAGATCGGCGTTATCCCAGGCTTGCAGAGTCTCGTTGCGCCGACGCGGCCAGCGCTGCAAGCAAAGCTCGCCCCAAGGGTGGTGAAAAGGCGTCATCGTTGTCCTGTATTCATAGCAAAAGCAAGCGGGGCGCATTTTGCCCGTTACCTGCAGGATTGGCCAGAAACTGCGCAAGCGGGCTTTGCCACGAGATTTAAGTATGGCATTTTTTAGATTGGCTGCTAGAATGCGCAGCCATCGGAGTATAGCTCAGCTTGGTAGAGTACTACGTTCGGGACGTAGGGGTCGCAGGTTCGAATCCTGCTACTCCGACCATATTCACCCCTCGCACCAAGGGGTTGCAAGAAGGCCGCGAAAGCGGCCTTTTTCGTTTCTAACTTTAGGGTCAGCATTTCTAACTTTAGGCTCAGAGGTGCAGCAAATTCCGTCATCACGATAAGTATCTATCCAGCACCGCTATTGATTATTTGAGCCACCGTCCCAAGCCACGACTCTCCCCTTAAGAATTTACTCATTCGCGTACGCCGCGCACCCGCATGAACAAAACCCCGGGAAAGGCTCATGCTGGGCAGCCCTTCCATAACGCATGGCGGTGAGGCTAGCCGATAGTGAATCGCCGCCATTGCTCTACACTCGTGACTGCCATTCCACGGCAACATAGCTTCTGAGATGGCGGGATATACCCTTATTCTGTTGCTTGATTTCACAAACAACGTAACCGGGTGCGTTGCTCGCCCCTACCCATTTCACTTTCATCCGTGATGGCCTACAAAAAAGCCCACCTGGGCGGTGGGCTTTTTTGGGGGGAGTTTCCGAGCAGTTATTCGCCCTGATTGCCACTCAGGCGAGACGGGTGCAGTTCCACATCACCCTCTTCGCGAAGCAGAGCAACGACCTGACGGAAGTTGCGCTGGCCTTCCACATTGCCAAGCTCGACCAAAGCCGCTTGCTGCTGGGCATCACTCAGAGGCTCGGCATTTCCATCAGCCACGCGAATCACTTGATGCGCCACCACCGAACCATTGCCCAAACGCGTTACTGCAACAGGGGATCCCTCACCTTCTGAAAAACGCGGCGCGCTGAAAGCAGCATTGACGACTTCCATGGCCGGCTCAGCACCACCACGTTGCAGGCCTTCCTGTTCTTCGATTTCCACCTCGAAAAGAGCTGCTACTGATTCCAGATCAGCACCCTCTTTGATCGACGTTTCAGCTTTTTCGACAAGTTGCTGCACCTGATCCATGGCACGCTCACCTTTCAAACGCTCCCGGATAGCAAAAGATACCTCTTCAAGTGGCATCGGCTCTGCCGGTTTGTCTTCAGCAATACGCACAGCGATGTAGTGCGTCGCGTCAATTTCGAGCAAATCACTATTGTGCCCTTGCTGACGCACTTGGTCCGAATTCAGGGCCTGCTGTACTTGCGGCAACGACAAGGGCTCCTCAGCAGCTGTCAGATCAATCCAATCGGTGGTCTTCACGGAAGTCCCCACCTGTTCGGCTGGACTCTGAAGATCCGCATGCTCGTAAAGCAATTCTTCCAACCTCGCCACATCCTCATTCAACAATGCTTCTGCACGGGCTTTAGTCAAATCGACTCGAATCTGGCCAGACAGATTAGCCAGCGTGGGCAACTCAGTAGCAGTGGCTTGTTGGGTCACTTTAATCAGATGAACACCTGCATCAGTTACCACCGGAGCGGATACGGTATCGGGTGACAAATCTGCAATCGTCGCTTCCATTTCTTCCGGCAAAGCGCCTTTGGAAACCACACCCAAATCCCCACCAGATTGGGCGCTACCTGTATCATCTGAATACTGGGCAGCCGTATCCGCAAAGGAGGCACCACCAGCAATGGCTTTAGCCGCTTCACGGGCACGGGCCTTTGCTTGTTCCAGATCGCGATCATCATTCAATTCTATGAGGATATGCGACACCTGACGAGGCGCATCACCACCACCCGCCTCTTCCATAATGGATTTGCGAACGTCGTACTCGGCTTTCACTTCTTCGTCGGTAACGCTGACCTGATCTGCATACTCTTGAGCAGACAGCTCAACGTAGGAAACCTTGAATTCTTCAGGGCGCATAAATTCACCCTGATTTACATCATAAAAGGTTTGGACTTCTTCATCAGACACTGTGAACCGGTTACGCAGCGAATCGATATCCAGCTGCGCATAACGAATATCGCGGGACTGTTCGCCAAGGCGGCGCTGCTCGTTCAATTCTGACGGCAGAGAAAAATCCGTCTGCATAAACCCTGCACGGAATTGCTCCTTTATCATGTCCTGGCGCAATCCTTGGACATAGCTTTGTGGATTCATGCCACGGGCACGCAGTTCACGATCGAACCGCTGCTCAGAAAACGTTCCCTCTTCCTGGAATAGCGGCACCTTATAAATATCAGCCGCAACCTGTTTTTCGCTGAATACCATATTGGACTTCCCAGCGGCAGACAGTATCAATTGCTCGTTAACAATGCCGTCCAGCACCATTTCCGGTCGCACAAAGGAATCCAGCAACTCAGGATTCATGTTCGGGCTTTGTTCGCGAAGCATGTTGCGAACCCGCTCAACCCTTTGATTGACTACGCCACGCGTGATCTTGGTATCTTCTACTTCAGCCACAACGTCGCCAGTATTTCCACCGACAAAATAGCCATAAAAGCCGGAAATCACGAAAGGAAGAATGATAGCGGCAAGCAGGACCTTGCCCACGGGACCGCGGACAAACCGTCTGAACTCCTGCATGAAATTACTCCGTAAGGATATTCTGGAATTCGATCTTCTTATTCAGAACCCGCGAGCTGCTGCTGGTTCCCTTTAATGCAAAAAAGCGTACCCGTTACGAGTACGCTTTCTCAAACTGGCGGAGCGGACGGGACTCGAACCCGCGACCCCCGGCGTGACAGGCCGGTATTCTAACCAGCTGAACTACCGCTCCTGCAAACAGTCTAGTTCACCGCGTCTTTCAGTGCTTTACCGGCTTTGAAGCCCGGCACGTTGGCAGCGGCGATCTTGATGGTCTGGCCAGTTTGCGGGTTACGGCCATCGCGAGCCTCACGACGCTTCACAGCAAAAGTACCAAAACCTACCAGAGACACGCTGTCACCTTTTTTCAGGGCACCAGTTATCGCTTCCAAAGTAGAATCCAGAGCGCGACCAGCGTCGGCTTTGGAAATATCCGCGCTAGCGGCAATCGCATCAATCAACTCTGACTTATTCACAAGGTTCCCCTTTCTCTATTTTCCCGGTTTTATGGTCGAGGCGTGATGCACTCTCCTTATGCGAAGCCGCCTTTATACCACAACGGGTATCAGGGCCGTCAAGAAAGGAGGAGCACGATCTCACCCAAGTTAAAAATACTGAAAAACCATGCAGATCAACAATTTAAAAAGGTTAAAATGACGATCCGTCAATGTGTACTAGGACGTTTGTTACCTTCCTGGTTTTTCTCATCTGCCAGCGCTAAATCTTCTTCCTGTTCCGCTTCGGAAAGCGGGTTTGGTTGATGAGTCAGCGCCGCATCAAGTACCTGGTCAATCCATTTTACTGGTCGAATATCCAAGGACGCCTTGATATTGTCGGGGATCTCCTTGAGGTCCCTTTCATTTTCTTCCGGAATCAATACCGTCTTGATTCCACCGCGATGGGCAGCCAACAGTTTTTCTTTAAGGCCACCAATCGGCAGCACCTGCCCGCGCAGGGTAATTTCACCGGTCATGGCCACATCAGCACGCACAGGAATACCGGTCAACACAGACACCATAGCTGTACACATACCCACACCTGCACTGGGCCCGTCTTTCGGTGTTGCCCCTTCCGGCATATGCATGTGTAGGTCGTTGCAATCCAATGCCCGCCGACGAATGCCCAAGCTGCCCGCACGGCTTTTAACAACGGTCCAAGCTGCTTGAATAGATTCCTGCATCACATCGCCGAGTGAACCGGTAGAAATTACTCGCCCTTTGCCCGGAGTGGAAACGCTTTCGATGGTGAGTAATTCACCGCCCACTGAGGTCCATGCGAGGCCGGTTACTTGGCCGATCTGATCTTGCTCTTCGGCACGACCAAAGCTGAATTTACGCACACCGAGATAATGCTCAACCAGCTCTTCACTCATGGTGACAGTTTTCGTTTCACCAGTGAGCAAATGTTCTTTCACCACCTTGCGGCAAACCTTGCTAATTTCACGCTCAAGCCCGCGAACGCCCGCCTCACGGCTGTAATGACGAACGATGTACCGTAACACGGCTTCATCAAAAAGCAGCTCATCTTTTTTCAAGCCATTGTTTTTGATTTGCTTGGGGATCAGGTACTGGAGGGCAATATTGACCTTTTCTTCTTCTGTATATCCGGGCAGACGAATCACTTCCATCCGGTCCAGTAAGGGCGCCGGAATATTCATGGAATTGGATGTACAAATGAACAAGGTTTCGGACAGGTTGTAGTCCACTTCCAGGTAATGGTCACTGAACGTATCGTTCTGCTCAGGGTCCAGGACCTCAAGCAATGCCGATGCCGGATCACCCCGGTTGTCCATGCCCATTTTATCGACTTCATCGAACAAAAACAGAGGATTACGAACACCGACTTTCGAAAGTTTTTGAATTACCTTGCCGGGCAACGAGCCGATATAAGTGCGCCGATGACCACGAATTTCCGCCTCGTCACGAACGCCACCCAACGCCATGCGAACGAACTTTCGGTTGGTCGCACTGGCAATGGATTGGCCCAGTGAAGTTTTGCCGACACCTGGTGGACCGACCAAGCACAGAACGGGCCCTTTGACCTTACCAACACGGCTCTGCACCGCCAGAAACTCCAGCACGCGGTCTTTCACATCTTCAAGGCCGTAATGATCACGGTCCAATACTTCTTTAGCGAAATTCAGATCATGACGAACCCGGCTGCGCTTTTTCCATGGCACCGAGGTCATCCAGTCAAGATAGCCACGCACCACAGTGGCTTCTGCCGACATCGGCGACATCATCTTGAGTTTGTTCAGCTCAGCTTGTGCCTTATCGCGGGCTTCTTTGGGCATGCCTGCACTATCAATTTTCTTTTCCAGATCGTCCAGGTCGTTACCGCTGTCTTCCAGATCTCCCAGTTCTTTCTGAATGGCTTTCATCTGTTCGTTCAGATAGTACTCGCGCTGGCTCTTCTCCATCTGTTTCTTAACACGACCACGAATGCGCTTTTCCACTTTCAGCACATCAATATCGGATTCCATCAGCGCAATCAGGTGTTCCACGCGCTCACGCACGTCTACCATTTCTAACACATCCTGCTTCTCTTCAAGCTTTAACTGCAGGTGTGCTGCAATGGTATCGGCTAAGCGGCTGACTTCGTCGATGGAAGAAACAGACCCAGTGACTTCCGGGGCCACTTTCTTGGAGAGTTTGACGTAATCCTCAAACTGCCCCTGCAACGACCGGGATAGGGCGTCCTGCTCATTCTCGTCGGGCAAATCTTCTTCAAGTTCACGGACATCCGCAATTGCACCTCCGTCGCCAAACTCGGCTTTACCTAGATGCGCACGCTGCCCCCCCTCAACCAGCACTTTAACAGTGCCATCGGGTAGCTTCAGCAACTGCAGAATAGTGGACACGGTGCCCACCCGATACACGTCATCCACGCCCGGATCATCATCGGAAGCATTGCGCTGGGCCACCAGCATGATCTGCTTATCAGCGGCCATTGCAGCTTCGAGAGCCGCGATAGATTTTTCCCTGCCAACAAACAGCGGGATTACCATGTGCGGATACACCACTACATCACGTAGCGGTAAAAGCGGAATATCTTTCAGCACGTATTGCCTCTATGACTTAGGTAGCAGCAGGACAGATCCGGGCCATGCCAAGATCTCAATCCGGCGCGACCTTGGAAGACTGCTCGTTGTTTTCGTAAATTAACAACGGTTCGGATTCACCTTTGATGGTGGGGCTATCAATAACTACCTTGGCCACACTCTCCATGGACGGCACTTGGTACATGGTATCGAGCAGCACACCCTCCAGAATGGAACGCAGACCCCGTGCACCGGTCTTCCTAATCATCGCCTTGTTGGCGATCGCCCGTAACGCGTCCTCTCGGAAGTCCAGTTCTACGCCTTCCATTTCGAACAGGCGAGCATACTGCTTGGTTAATGCATTACGCGGCTCGGTAAGGATCTGGATCAGAGCTTCTTCACTGAGTTCTTCCAAGGTGGCAATGACCGGTAGTCGACCAATAAATTCGGGAATCAGGCCGTACTTGACTAGATCTTCCGGCTCTACATCCACCAGCAGCTCACCCAAGTTGCGGGTGTTGTCCTTGCTCTTAACCTCGGCTGAGAAACCAATCCCCCCCTTTTCAGAACGCTCGCGAATCACCTTATCCAAACCGGCGAAGGCCCCGCCACAGATGAATAGCATATTGGAGGTATCGACCTGCAAGAATTCCTGTTGCGGATGCTTGCGGCCCCCCTGGGGTGGTACCGAAGCGACAGTACCTTCGATCAGCTTGAGCAATGCCTGCTGCACACCCTCCCCGCTCACATCACGGGTGATTGACGGGTTATCCGACTTGCGGGAAATCTTGTCGATTTCATCAATATAAACAATGCCACGCTGGGCTTTGTCCACGTCGTAGTCACATTTCTGCAGCAGTTTCTGGATAATATTTTCCACATCCTCGCCGACATACCCGGCTTCAGTGAGGGTGGTGGCATCGGCAATGGTGAACGGTACATTCAGTAAACGCGCCAATGTTTCAGCCAGCAGTGTCTTACCGCTACCGGTAGGGCCGATAAGCAAAATATTACTCTTTCCAAGCTCAACTTCGTCACGACCTTTACCACCACTGCGCAAACGCTTGTAGTGGTTATATACCGCCACGGCAAGCACCTTCTTGGCGCGCTCTTGGCCAATCACGTATTCGTCAAGGGTGTCTTTTATTTCGTTGGGCTTAGGCAGGCGTTCGCCACCATTATCGCTGGTGTCTTCCTGCACTTCCTCGCGGATAATGTCGTTACACAGATCCACGCATTCATCGCAGATAAAGACCGAGGGCCCCGCAATCAATTTGCGGACCTCATGCTGGCTTTTGCCGCAGAATGAGCAATACAGCAGTTTGCCGTCGTCGCCCTTGCCAGTGGAATCGGTCATCGAATTGCCTCTAAACCTGTGTATTTGCTTTGAAGATGCAGGGTCGCCCAGGGTTTTTCAAGCCCGCCGAGCTGCTCTGCTGTTCCGTTAGGACACTTTTTGTACGAACAAGCCCTGTTTATTAAACAGGACGCTGGCTCAACACCGCGTCAATGATGCCGTATTCCTTCGCTTCATCGGCACTCATGAAATTGTCACGGTCAGTGTCTTTTTCCAGCTGCTCAATCGGCTGGCCGGTGTGATGAGCCAGCAAGCTGTTGAGCTGGCCTTTGATCTTAAGGATTTCCTTGGCGTGAATTTCTATATCCGACGCCTGCCCCTGAAAGCCTCCCAGCGGCTGATGAATCATCACCCGCGCATTGGGCAGCGCAAAACGCTTGCCAGCGGCACCTGCAGTAAGCAAAAAGGCCCCCATACTGGCCGCCTGGCCAACACACATGGTAGACACATCCGGCTTGATGAACTGCATGGTGTCATAGATGGACATGCCCGCCGTCACCGAGCCGCCCGGGCTGTTGATGTACAGATGAATATCTTTGTCAGGGTTCTCGGATTCCAGAAATAACATCTGTGCCACAATCAGGTTAGCCATGTGGTCTTCCACTTGGCCGATCATGAAGATCACCCGTTCTTTCAGAAGGCGGGAGTAGATATCGAAAGAACGTTCCCCACGGGCGGTCTGCTCGATTACCACCGGCACCAAACCCAGATTGGTCGGGTCTTTGATGAGCTGGCTCATTTCCGGAGTAAGCGAATTAATACGGCTCAAGTCGATCATGTAGCGCTTTCCTTCTCGTTGATCATCCGTGGACGTTCTCAACTGTTTATTAATGCCGGCAGTCAACACCTGGCATGTGCCCTAGACTGTCTTGGGGGCCGAAAGGCCGGAATACAAGACAATTAAAACAAATAGGTCTTCAAGCATCTTATGACGACACCAGAGGGGCGTCTATAAAAGTGGGTGGCAGAGGGGTTCAAGTGCACAATTCTTGCGCAAATTGCGCATAAATAACGCAAAATGGGACCCGAAGGCCCCATTTTGAATGGTCAAACCGAAGATTTTAAATCAATCTTCCGCTTGCTCACGCGGCTTCACCGCATCTTGGTAGGCCATGACTTTTTCTTCAACTTTAGCGCCTTCCAGCACCAGATCAACAACCTGCTCTTCCAGAACCGCGCCTTCAATTTGCTGCAGTTGCTGCGGATTGCTGTAAACCCAGCTCACCACTTCTTCCGGTTTTTCGTACTGTTCGGCAATCTCTTCCACCCGAGCTTTTACCTTATCAGCATCGGCCTTGATTTCGTTTTTGTCGATAATCGAGCGAACAACCAGACCCAACCGCACGGAACGCTCAGCCTGCTCTTTGAACAAATCGTCAGGCAGAATGGAAGGATCGAACTGCTGGCCGCCACCGAACTGCTGCATCATCTGCTGACGCATACGCTGAATTTCCTGGGTTACCAACGCGCCCGGCAGGTCAAACTCGTGCAGGTTAACCAAGCCGTCCATGGCCTGCTCTTTCACCTTGCTGGTGATGGCATTTTTGAGCTCGCGCTCCATATTCTTGCGCACTTCAGCCTTGAACTTGGTTTCGTCACCATCGTCAACACCAAAGCCTTTCATGAATTCGGCGTCCACTTCCGGCAGAGCCTTGCCTTCTACCTTGTTAACCTTGATCTGAAACACAACGGACTGACCCTTTAGATCTTCGGACTGGTAGTCTTCTGGGAAAGTCACATCAATTTCTTTCTCATCGCCGGCTTTCATGCCAACAATGCCATCTTCAAAACCCGGGATCATTTGACCAGAGCCCAGCTCCAAATTCTGGCCTTCAGCGGTCCCGCCTTCAAAAGCTTCACCGTCTTTCAGGCCTTTGAAATCGATATTAACGCGATCACCGGTTTCGCTGGCCCGATCCACATCCGCAAACTCGGCACGCTGCTGACGCAGCGTTTCGATCATGGTATCGACATCGGCATCGGTTACGTCAGACTTGGGCTTCGTGACCTCAATAGTGTCGAATGCTGCCAATTCCACTTCCGGGTACACATCGAAGGTGGCAACGAACTCAAGATCCTTGCCTGTTTCATTGGTGGTGGCTTCGAAACCTGGCATGCCTGCGGGCTGCAGTTTTTCCTGCTCAACCGCTTCAATGAAAGCTTCGCGCATGACATCGGCCAGCACTTCGTTACGCACAGCCCCGCCAAAGCGACGCTTTACTTCACGCATGGGGACTTTACCCGGGCGGAATCCGTCCAGACGGATTGTTTTCTGGGCTTCCTGCAGCTTGCCCTCTACTGCCGCATCCACTTTTTCCGCGGGTACACCCACCGTCACACGGCGCTCAAGACCTGAAGTCGTTTCAACAGAAACCTGCATAACATCCTCTTTAAAAAAAGACTTTTATCTCTGCCCGCCGCCGAAATAACGCGAAGACGGCCTAATGAAGGGCGCAGATTATAATCAAAGAGAGCTTCTCTGCCTACAGCTTGCCTGTAGCGCAGCACCTGAAGCCCATACGAAAAAGCCTCCAAGGATCGATCCCGGAGGCTTTTAATATGGGGTGACTGATGGGGCTCGAACCCACGACCGCCGGAATCACAATCCGGAGCTCTACCAACTGAGCTACAATCACCATAAAACTGTTTGCTTTCTACCTGCCTGGCGCGCCTGGCAGGACTCGAACCTGCAACCGACGGCTTAGAAGGCCGTTGCTCTATCCGGTTGAGCTACAGGCGCTTGCAGATTACCGCCATCAAGCCAACTGGTCGGGGTGGAGGGATTCGAACCCCCGACATCCTGCTCCCAAAGCAGGCGCGCTACCAGGCTGCGCTACACCCCGTCTCTTAAAGCTGCGTCAGTGACTAAGCTCGAAAGCGAGGCGCGCATAATACTCGGCACCCCCATGAGCGTCAACGGT